>Ga0326512_10001285_pt1 | contig 19743 bp, 15 predicted proteins | sample 1_2617_0518_D_FD_203652 | JGI IMG/M metagenome (GOLD analysis project Ga0326512, IMG submission 203652) | Bovine rumen microbial communities from UC Davis, California, United States - 1_2617_0518 | ecosystem: Host-associated > Mammals > Digestive system > Stomach > Rumen | place: USA... | reverse complement strand
ACTGCTACACCCCAATGCGGTACTGCCTGTCAAGGTGGATGGTGTCCCTGTGTCGCGCAGCCAGCTGAGCACGTTGTTGGCTTTCTTTGCCATTTTCACGCTGATGGTGGTGCTGACGGCTACGCTCATGATAGCTTGCGGAGTAGACTACACCAACTCCATCACCATATCGCTGAGCTGTATCAGCAATGTCGGACTGTCGCTTGGTACGGAGATAGGTCCAGTCATGTCGTGGGGCGAGCTGCCCGATGCCGTCAAGTGGGCGTGCTCGCTGCTCATGCTGGTGGGTCGTCTGGAAATTATGTCCGTACTGGTGCTGTTTACCCGTGAGTTCTGGAAAGACAATTGAAGAAAAAGAAAAAATAATATTAGGAGATGATGAAGTATTTGAAGTTTAAACCACTGCTGAAAACGCTGATTTGGGGTACGGAGAGCTGGCAAATATCCGGTGTGCCCGGCAATGAGACACTGACAGAAGACGGACAGTCGCTCAATACGCTGGTGGCACGGATGAAGGGCCAGCTGGTAGGCGAGGCCAACTACCGGCGCTTCGGCGACGAGTTTCCCCTGCTCATCAAGTTTATCGATGCCCATCAGGATCTCAGCGTCCAGGTGCATCCTAATGACGAGATAGCCCACCGCCACGGCAAGCCGCGTGGCAAGACGGAGATGTGGTACGTCATGGACTCAGCCCCTGATGCCAAGCTCTACAATGGACTGAAGCGACGGCTGACGGCTGAGACCTATGAGAAGATGGTACACCATGACACCATCGTCTATGCGTTGGCACAGTATCACGTCAGTGAGGGCGACTGTTTCTTTATCCCCGCGGGACGCATTCATGCCATCGGTGCAGGCTGCCATGTGGCCGAGATACAGCAGACCAGCGATGTCACCTACCGCATCTACGACTACAACCGGCGCGACAAGAACGGCAACCTGCGCGAGCTGCACACCCGACTGGCTGCCGAAAGCATCGACTATACCGTGCTGCCAGACTACCGTCAGCACTACCAGCCCCGTCAGAACGAGGGCGTATCGCTGGTAGAGTGCCCTTACTTCAATACGGCCGTCTACGACCTGACTGAGCCAATGACCATCGATTACAGCGAACTCGACTCGTTTGTCATCCTGATGGGGCTGAAAGGCGAGGGCACCCTCAACGTCGACGGCGAGGAGGTAGCGTTCCGCCAGGGCGAGTCCATCCTCCTGCCCGCCACCGTCAGCGCGGTCAGTGTCAGCGGCACTGTCAAGTTCCTTGAGACCTACGTCTGACTGTGGTGCTGACAGGTTGCGCATGAGTCAGAATCTGTCTCTGTGTCTGGACGAAAAAAGTTGCAAGGCCTTGACAACCTTGCAGCCTTTTTTGAGCAATTATTTTACCGCAGAGGGTCATTCTTATTTTGCCCGTGAGGGTCAACGTCGCTTGCCCTCGGGGGGCAAATGCGCTTGGCTTTTCCATCAGACTTCGAAACTTTAGTTGCGGTGGTCCTTCTCGATATACGTGAAGCAGGTCTTGCCGATGGTGAAGCTGCTGCCGTGCTGCAGCAGTATGCGCTTGTCTACCTCCAGCGGCTTGTCCTTGAGGTAGACGCCAGGCTCGACGGCTATCAGGAACGGGCAGTCCTCGTCCATGCGGATCTTGGCCTGGATGGGGGCTATGTCGCTGTTGATCTCCCATGACATCTGTATGGAGCTGTCGACGCTCTTGCCGATGCTCACCACATAGTCTGGCTGGTTGCGGAACCACTTGTAGAGGGCAATGTCGGTATCCTTGGTGGCTCCCTGCATTTTCAGGAAGTAGCGGCTCGACTTAGGGGCTACGGACGCGACGCTGAGTCCGAGACCGGCGCAGAAGATGATGAAGCTGAAGATGAGCAGCACGCGGTAGCTCAGTTGCATGTCGATGAAGATGACGGCCCATACGTACATGGACAGTACGCCCAGACCCACCCCGACGGCAATCAGTATCTTGCGCAGCCGTACCCTGGTGCCCCATGTGGCGACGACGGCTATTAGTGCGGCCAGTGCAGCCCATGGCACGACGTTGAGTATGCTGACGATGAAGTCGACCTCTGTCACCTGTACGGCATAGCCCGTCAGCAGGAATACGAGATAGCACGCGGCGGCCGTGAGCAGGGCCCTGAGCAGCAGTCGCGGCAGATGACGCACGAAGTACTGCCAGCGGGTGGACTCGAAGGATATGCCCAGCGTCATGAAGAAACCGATGAAGAGTCCTACTGAGGGCATCTCAGTCATCTCCACCCCGTCCAAAGTGTCAATGCTGTGGCCGAGGAGCGTGTAGCACAGCCACGACAGCGTGGCGGCCACGATAGACATCAGCACCCAGTGAGTGTAGAAACTGGTGTTGCGCCGGTCGAACGGGTTTTTGCGGTTATAGTAATAGCTGCCGTGCTGACAGCGGTCGCCGTACTCAGGGCAGTGGTGGTCGTTCTCTTCCCAGCATTCCAGATGGGTGGTGTGCTCGCAGCGGGTCACTATCTTGTCGCCGGGCTGGAAGGGGGCCTTGCACAGGTAGCACGACTCGGCGATGAGCGCGTCGGCGGTGCTCATAGCTGAGCCGGTGTAGGTGAGCACGTATTTTCGGCGGAAGAGGCACCAGCCGGCGAACGGCACCAGCAGTTGCATGACGAGGTAGACAACCAGCAGGATGAGCAGTGCGAAGAGCAAGCCCTGTGCGATGACGCGCAGTGTGCTGCTGTCGTGTACGATGATGGGGTTTTCGATGCTGCCCAGCCTGACTGTCGTCGTAGCGGTGGTGAGCAGCCGTTTGTCCTGTACGTCATAGAAACTGAGGTTCAAGTCGTGCTTGGCACCGCGATAGACCTTCAGGTCGGGATTGACGAAGTGGAACTCGTTGCTGGGGAAGACCTGGTGCAGGTCGCTGAGCAGCAGGTTGCGGAAGCTTACCCAGGTGAAGTTGCTCATGAACATTCCGTTGTGCTTGTCGCAGTAGAGCGTCAGCACGTTGCGGCTGTCGCTCATGGCGTCCTGGTTGTGCTGATTATGGCTGGCGTATGTGACGCTCACGCTGACGCTGTCAGCACTGAGTGGAGCGGTCATCTGCTCTTCCAGTTTGTAGTGGTCGGGGTCGATAGGCTCGTCGCTGTCGTCGGCATATACTTTCTCGTCGGAGAACACAATCATGGCCATGTGGCTGGCATTGCTCCACACACCTTGTCGCTGTTGCATCTCCTGTTCCTTCTGCAGGATAGAGCGGTAGAGGCGTACGTGACCGTCGACCGTGCGGCTGAAGTATTTGTTGAGCACGTAGGGGGTGGCTTTCATCGTTTCCGTGACCTTGTCGCCCTGCATGAAGGCGAGGTAGAGGTTGTCGTACGTGAAGGTGGCCAGCATCTCCTTCATCTGCTCGCGGATGTGGTCCAGCTCCTTCTGCGGCAGCGTGCGGTCGATGAGGGCCAGCACGTAGACGTTCAGCTTGTGGAAACTCTCCGCCTCGACATTGGTCACCTTCACCAGCCTGGGCATGGCCCGCCCCGTATATTCCCTGCCGTTGATGGTCTCGCTGATACGTATGCTGACTTGCGAGGTGTCGCTCAGCATGTAGGGACCAATGTCGTCGACGGTGTTGGCGGTGACGACAAAGGTCTTGTAGTCAGGCGAGAATTTCACCTCGTTAATCTTTATCTTCTCTTTAGGCTCTTTGCCGCTTAACAGCGCGTCAAGGTCTTCCAGACTGTCAACGTCGGGAAATATCTCGTCGCAGCCCGTGAGGGTGAGGGCGGCGAAAATCATCAGCAGGAGTTTCTTCATATTGTGTCTGTTTATTCTTTATCGTTTTTTTTTCTTGTTTAAATCGTGGGATAGTCGCCCATGCCTTGCTGGTTCATCATCTCTTCATATTTCTTCACTGCCTGTCGGGCTTGTCGGGCAGCTTGCAGCTTTGATACAATCATGTTGATGAACATGAGCAGTATGGCTACGCAAGCCAGTCCTATCAGGTAGTCTTTCAGCCGCTGTATGAGTGGTTTGTACTCCGTGGCCTGTATCTTGCCTGACAGCACTTGCAGCGAGCTGTACTTCTCGTCGAGTTCCGCCATGCGCTGTTCCAGTGCCGGCAGCAGCTGAGTGGCGACCTTGGCTTTGGCGTGTGCCTCGGTGAGCCGCTGGAAGAGTATCTGTTCGCGTGCCTTGAGCTGCTCCAGCCGGGGAGCTGTCTTTTTGGTCATCGATAGCTTGAGGGCTGCCTGGTAGTAGTGCTTGTAGATGCTGTCCTGGCTGTTCAGCATCCGGTCGGCAGACATAAACTCCGTGACGCTCTGACACTGCTGTTGTCGCAGCCGTATGCTGTCGCTGACGGCCTGCAGCTGTTGCTCCACCTGCGTGACGAGGTCCATCAGTGTCTCGTCGGCTGCCATCTCCTGCTGGTTGACCTGTTTGAAGGTGTTCCAGCGGAACAGGAAGGAGCTGAGCACGGACTCATTCTGCCTGATACGCTCGTTGAGCATGCGGATGTTATAGTCAGAGACGGGGCCGTTTGCCGTCAGGCGCAGCTGTATGTTGCTGCTGACGGCGAGAGGTACCAGCTCTTCCTGATAGAGCATGATCTGCTCTTCCAGCATGCCAGCGTCGGCAGCCCCCGGCAGTGAGTCCGTCTTCTCCTGAGCGGCAGCCGACAGCCACAACAGGCTGATCAGCCATAGCGATATGTGTCTCGTCACTTGCATGTCCTGTTGAAATATTGTACAGCTTGATTGAATATGCGTATTGTGGCTTGCTCGTCAGGTGTGTCAGCCTTACTGGTCTTGATCAGTCCCTGTGTTTCCTTGATCATGGCGGTACACTGTTGGTGCAGGTCTTTGCGCTCCGCCTCGTCACGGCTGACGAGCCATCGTGCCACCATCTTGTCTAACTGGCGTGCTGCCGAGAGCACCGTTGCCGTGTTGAGTGGTTTGCCTGTGGCGATAAATCCTTCCTCGCTGACAGCTGCCACCTTCACCTCGACACTGCGGATGGAGTCGACATACTGGTTATACTCGTCGTGCAGCTGTTGCAGTGTGGGGCATGCCACGCTGTCGGTGTATTCTGGCAACTGGCTCATCAGCGTTTCCTTCAGGTCGGTAAAAGCCTTCAGCGCGTCGGGACTGCTGACGGTGCCCTTCTTGAAACGGCTGGCGAAGTTGCCGTACACCTTCTTGACCGACTCGAGGGCTTTCTGGGCTGCGGCGGTCTCTTGCTCCATGCCCGTACACGGGTCGCGCCGGATGTGTATCTGATACGTGATGTTCAGGTCTTTGCCGTAGGTCATCTGGTAGGTGGTGGCATTCTGCTTCTTGCCAACCTCGTCCATCAGTAACAGGTCGTGCAGCCGGATGCTGACGTCGTCGCGCTTGCCCTGTATGTCGAAGGTTTGCTCGATGTAGTCGTTGACCATACGCAGGTCTTTCGGCACGGGCTGTAGTCCGTCCGCCTCTATCCAGCGGCGGAAGATGTGCTGTTTCCAGTGCTTACCCAGTGAGTTGCGGTACTCTTTGGTCAGCCGGAAACGGTCCTTCTGGCTGTTGTCGGCCACATACGGCAGCCGGTCGGTATGTATCCAGCGACGGCGGATAGCCGTCTTATAGCGCACGTCGTCCCAGAAGACGAAGAGCATGCGATAGGAGATGACGCTGACGGTCAGCTGATTTTTCGCCTCGTCGAACACCAGTTTGAGCATCACGTCCATATCCTTGGTGTCGCTCTTCAGCGACAGGTGGTCGGTGAAGGAGTCGGCGGCAGAGACGCTGACGGCTTTGGTGGTCTGAGCCTGTAGGGCGGATGACATCAGCCAGCAGAGCGTTAGGAGTAGTGTATGTAGGATTTTTTGCATATATTGTTATTGTTTTGTCATCATGTAGTTACGGAGTCGAAACAGACCCATCCGTTAGGCTCGCCCTGTCGGACGACCCATGCGGCCACCTGCAGGTCCTCAGGGTAGGGCGGTTCGTTGACGGCGTGGTAGCGCTCATAGCGCAGATAGGAGGCAATGCGCTCGACGCCCCAGGCCAGTTCGGTGTACGTGTCAGGTTGGTTCAGACAGACCCGTCCCGCCATGCTGCCGAAGTATCGGATGTTAGGATGCCAGGGGTGTGGTATGTCCTGTCCGTCGGTGTCGGTTGTCAGGAAGCGGAACACCGGTGCGGCGTCGACACAGGGATAGTCGGCAGGCAGGTCGATCAGCATCAGGAACTCGTCGGCAAACACCGGAGCATTGCTGGCTCCCGGCTGTCCCAGCTGGTCGGCATGCTCAACGCCACAGATGCTGCGCAGGTGGTAGGTCACCAGATACTGCACAGGCATTCCGGCGGCATTGAGCCGCGTCGGGCGGTACGCTATGTCGCTATGCCGTGATAACCGCTCGTCGAGTCGTTGCCATTCGTAGAGCAGTCGGCGGTTGCGCCCTGTCAGTTTACCCTGGGAAGGGGTCGGGGATGAGGAATACGGTGTCGCCATTGTTGATGTTGTAGTCTGCCAGTGTCTGGTCGGTCTTGCCGATGCGGGGCCGCATGACCCTAATCTCGTGAACGGACTCGTCCTCCTTGCCGAAAAAGTAGTCGAGCGGGGCGCCTGTCTCGTCAATGGAGGGGAAGTCGAAGATGAGTTTCCCGTCTTTGCCCTGTGCGTGCCGCAGATTGGTCATCAGTGTGTGTAGCGGAGCGTCGGGGTTGATGACTCGAAACTTGACCGTCTTGTTCTTATAGACAATATTCAAAAAGAATTCTTTTTTCGTTTCTTCCATCTTATATGTATTAATGTTTTTGTTCTAATCGTATCTCACTGCTCGTCAATGCTGATGCTGACACGGATGGGGTAGATGCAGGTAGAGCGCACCTCCATCATCTTCTGCAGCAGTATCTCAACCTGTGGTATCTTGTCGGCAAAGCTGCGCTTGACGAAGTTGTTGTTCGAGAGCCGTATCTCAGCCACAATCTCGTAGCCGCAGCCTGAGGGCTCCAGTTCCAGCCGGTGGCTGACGTCGATGTTGCGAATCATGGTTCTGTCGAAACCGTAGCGTGTCGTCAGTTCCTTCTGGCAGAATGCCTTGATGTCGGCAGGTGTCACGATACGGTCGTTGGTAATGACGTGGTAACGCAGGAGCCCCTCCTCGCATAACTTGTCGCTGACCTCGTCGGCACCAGGCACTGGGGCTGCTATCTGCCGGCAGGCACTGCCTACGAAGATGGCGGGAGGAGTGAAGGTGGAGCTTTCCCCCAGCACGTCGTTGACCAAAGCCCCGTGGGTGGTCAGATAGTTGACGCTCAGGCTGACATTCCTGTCTTTCTCCAGCTCGTCGGGGCGCAGCAGCAGGTACGTGCCCTGAAAATTGCCTGAGAGGTCAGACTGGCACGCCTTGATCATCCGCTGTAGAATGGTCTGCAGCGAACGCATGGTTTCGTCGTCTGTCAGTTCTTTCAGATGTTGGAAGGCATAGAAGTCGGAATGGTACTTGTTGATGAGGGCATTCAGCAGGCGTATCAGGCTGCCCTGGTTGAAGCGGTCGGCGGCCAGACGGCGTGCCTCGACACGTGCCTTGCCGTAAATCTGTTCGTCAGCGGGACGAATCAGGTGCAGGAACTGCTGGCTGGCTGTAGCACTGCCTGAAGCCTCGTCGTGACCTGCCACACGGGTGATGGGATGTGCTGCCGACAGGGTGACGCTTTCCTGCTGGGCTTCAGCCAGCAAGATGCAGTTGAGTGACAACTGCTGTTTGTCAAAAGTGAACTGATCGGTGATGCCTGAGAATTCGAATATCAGGTCGAGGGTGTCGACCTCTGTTTTCAGAAACGGCTCCGGGTTGTGCTCCTTGATGCAGAACAGACGTACGTTCTGGCGTGCGAAAAGCTCCATAGCCACCATGGAGGCGTCGTATACGGATGTGCTGTTGTAGAGCATGGTGTCGGTAGAGAAACTCTTTGACAGCGGCATCTTTGAGTAGTGCCAGGGCTTGACCAGCGGCAGCAGGTGACCCTTGTAGCTCACCTTGACATCCTCGAAGAACTTATTGTTGATACAGAAGGTGAAACCAGACAGGTCGCTGACGGGGCTGCTGAAGTCGAGCGTCACCTTCCAGCGCCGTCCGTCCATTCGGACGATAGACGACACCACGGCATTGAACACCTTCGTACGGAGTATGGGAATGAACTGGAAATCGGTGCCAGCCAGTTGGAACGTACTCTCGCTGTTGACTTCCCACTCGCTGACGTCGTCTTTCAGTGCTGTCTCTATAATGGCGGTTGCCGGTATGGCGTGCCCCATCTCGTAGGGTGTCAGCGTATGGACAAACTCGCTGAGCAACTCATCTTTCAGCAGTTCTATATCGCTGTCTGTCTCGTTGGCCTGATAGGCTATAGCTGACATCAGCAACGACATCACAGGGTCTTTCTCCAGTCCCTCCAGTCGTTCGCTGAACGGTCCCTGACGCCAGATGTTGATGGCTTCATCCAACAGGTCCTGGGCCCGTTGACGTGTCTCGAATATATTCTGTTTCATTGTTTCATCGTTATTTGGAAAATACACGTATGCATCAGTTCCACACCTTGATCGTGGTCTGGTATTGATAGTCGTCACCCGACTCGGCAATGATACCCTTGACGGATATATAGATACGCTTCTCCTCGCGGATATAGGTCAGAGTGGCACTGACATCCTGCAGCCGGGACTCGTAGTGGGCAATGGCATCCTTGAGCTCCGCGGCAAAGGTGTCGATATTGCGTGAGGTGCCGGAAATCTTCTTCTTATAGAGCTGCAGCTGGGCAGGGCTGGTGGTTTCGGGCTGTGAGTTGTACACTGTACCGTCGTTCTCGTCGAAAATCTCGAAACGCAGGTACTTCAGTACAAAGCCGTACTCCGGGTCGGCAGGGCAGCTATAGCACGCTGTCTGTATGAGCAGCGAGAGCGACGAGTCAATACTCTCGCGAAGGTCCTTAGAGCGCAGCAGTCCCTTGTCGTTGAGTTGGAGTGGTATGGCAATATGGTTCATAGGCGCATTATATCAGAGGCATGAATATATCTTCTTCTTCCTTGACCACAGGGACGTGGAGCGCGTCGTAGAGCGCCTGGTAGAGTGCGTCGTAGAGCTGCTGGTAGAGTTCGCTGGAGAGTTCTTCCTTGAGCTGGTCGTGCAGTGTGGGGCGCAGGGTGTTCTCGATGTAGTCAGTCAGCGTGTCGCGCAACTTTTCCACCAGTTCCTGTGTCAGCTCAGCTCTCAGTTCCTCTTTGAGCTGGTCGTGCAGTTCGGGAGTCATCTGTGCGTAGAGCTCCGACTTGATCTGCTGTTTCAGGGCTTCAAAGTCAATGGTGTTGTCGTCAATCTCCGCTTTGTCGAGTACCGACAATGCACTCTTCAGGTAGTCCACCACCCAGCGCAGCCATTGTTCCACGTCGTACTGCGAGGGCTGGGGGTGCGTCGTGGGCTTGTTGTCCTGCAGGTTAGGTTCCATGATGTAGTAGTCAACCGCCTGAGCCAGTTCCTGTGTCAGTGTGACGAAGTCGGCAGTGGTATTCTTGCGGTTGTAGCTTTTCAGCAGGAAGAGGTAGTGCAGCAGGGCCCGCTTGCCCAGGTCGCTGACCATATGGTCGTGGCGAGTCAGGCCGTCCAACTGTTCTGTCAGCTGTTGGATGAACTGTTCAAAACGCGAGTCACAGACCAGTTGCAGGGTGGGGGGGATATAGTCGGGGTCGAACGAGAAAATGCCCTCTCTCACCTGGAAACGGGCTATCGGCATACGGTCCTGCCCCTCAATGTCCTCCAGCGTCTCAATGGCATATACATACTGTGGCCTGACATAGGGCACACCGTCTTTCTCAAACTCCGTCAGTCCTTCGCCAAAGGCAATCGTCAGGTAGTACACGTTGCCGTAGAGCATAGGGATAGAGACCACTACAGGCTCGTCGGCATGGATGATGCGTCCGGAGGGCAGCAGAGCCATGCACTGGAAATGGCTTATCTCAAAAGTGTTTCTGACAAAAGTACCGGCATTGTTAAATGGAGCACCAGGCAGCAGACCAATCCGGGTGTTGCCCAGTGCTGCCTGAATGGCCACTTGCTGTTGGAAATCAATGTGCTGGTTTAAGCCGGTAAGCGTGCTTACCGTCATCTCCATGCCTGGTTTCCAGTTGATTCTTGAATTGATGTCCATATTTCAGTGATGTAGTGTCATTAAGTAGTTATTAACTCTGTATTGTAGTCAAGCAGTAAGCCGTTGCCCGCCTCCTGTGGCTGCAGGTGGTGCTTGATGGTAATGGTGCAGTGTACCTCGGCAGGCATCAGCCATTCCGCGAGGAACTGCTGCAGCGGCTGAATGTCAGTCTGAAGTTGCTGGAAGTCGGCAGCCGACAGATGAGGGATGAGCAGCTGATACTCCACCCGGGGTATCCAGTAGCGGGTGCTGTCTATATGGCTATAGCGTCCTATCTTTAGCTTGGTCTTGCAGCCGAAAAGGTTTCCCAGCAGTTTGGCAATACTGCTGAAGTCGGCACGCATCTTACTGACATAGGGCAACAGAACGGCTATCTCCCTGACGTATGGGTTGGTCTCAGCAGTCAGGTCGTAGCCGAAGATGTGCCTCAGGACGTAGTCCAACTTGATGTCGAGCAGTTCTGAGACCTTTCTCTCGATATGAAGGCGCTGGCGGAAGGCGAAGGTGTCGAAGGGGAGAAAAGCCTCTAAGAAAAGCCGTCGGCGCTGTTGCAGCCTGTTGTATTTACCGAGAAAATCCTTACCCTTCAGCTCATTCTCGTCTGAGAGCATTCCTTCCGGCAGTAGCTTCAGAAATCCGTCGCGGGCCAGTTCTACCGTATTGTACTGTTCGCTGACCGTCAGGTGGTCGTTGTTGTAATTGCGGTAGAAGGTGCCTGCGTGTCGGGCTATCCATTTGTCCTGCAGTTCAGGGTACAGGTAGTTCAGCAGCATTTCGGCACTAATCTGTGATATGTCGTTTGTGACCCTCATATATTCTCTTTATACATTATTATATATAACGTTGTGGGAAGTCTTTCTATTGTATCTCGACGTGGAATTCACTCTCGCCTGTCACTATGCTCAGCACCTCACACGGCGGTATGCCCACTTGACGGAGTGTCAGTTCCTGATAGGGGAACGTATCGTCAATAGTGCGATACTCATGCTGGTAGAAGTCGGCAGGCGACAGGCGGCATAACGTCGTGTCACGATCCATCCGCTCTTGCACCAGGTGACCGGCGCAGCCTATCTCTATGCGTTGACACGTGTGTCTGTCTTCTATATAGTCGACGAAACAGTCTCTCACCAGTTGGATGGCTACCTCATTGGCGGACAGTTGCTGACGGAGCTGTCTGAGTGCCTCATGCACCGTATTGTCGGCGGTCAGCGAGACGGAACGTATATCCGTCCACTGCTCGTGTACCGGACAGTCTTCATCGTAGGCGCTGAAGACGGCAGTCTTGGTGGTCAGGTGCTGTCCCTCATAGTAAAATACTCTGCCGCATAGGCTGGTCAACTCTCCGCTTTCCAACTGCTTGGGGTGCAGCAGTTTCATGGCCTCCTGCACCTGCACGGCCCCTATGACAGAGGCAGTGATGGGGGTCGTGGGGACACGCTGTGCCAGCTCGTTACGGCGGATAATGCCTGAGCAAGGCATCCGGCGGACCAGTTCGTGGCGTCCCTCAGTACCTAAGTTACAGGCGTAGCAGTTCTTGCCTGGTGCAAAGACGCGGACGGTACCCTCCAGCGAGTCGATACCTCCATCTACCCAGGGCACACCTGCCCTCATGCAGAGTCGGTTGATGCAGTAGCGTGCCCAGCGGTTGTCCACGCAGCCTATGACCACCTGCATTCGCCGGATCAGTCCGAGTCCTACGTCGTAGACTATGTCACCGTCAATGGTCTGTACCTCCACGTCGGGATTGATGGCTCTCAGCCGTTCGGCGGCTGCTTCCACCTTATGGCGGTGTGCCGCTGCATCGGCAACGGTGAAGAGGACCGAACGCGAGAGGTTGGACAATTCCACTTCGTCGAAATCGACCAGCACCAGGTTCCTGACGCCAAACAGCACCAGATTTTTCAGTACCTCATTGCCTAAGGCACCACAGCCCACCACCATGATATGGGCGGCAGACACGTTTTCTTCGCGAAACCACGACAGTTGGTTGAATATGTCAGTAGTCGTTTTCACCATTATCACCCAGCTTCATACTCATGCCCGCCTGCAGGTTGGTGGCAGCCTGCTGTTCCTGATGCTGTCTCTCCGCAGCCTTCTGCTTCTCCAGGTAGCGCTGATAAGCCTCTTCTATCTCCTTCTCCTTCTGCTCGCGGCATTGCTTGCAGTAGTCCTTGATGGTATCATGGAGTTTGTTGTACTCCTTCTTGGCCTCGTCTATCCGTTCCTTGGTCTCGCCGATAAGGAGGATGTCCAGTCGTACCTTGTATTCCTCGTTAGCAGCGTCTATGCGCGGCTTGATGTCCTTCGACAAGGTGTCTACAGCATCCATCATGGTGTCGCGGCGGTTCTTGTCGACCTCAGGGACGGTAACGAGAATGGTCTTGCTGTCGTTGTCAGAACCCTCTTCGGGGTCTTTCACCTCTATCTCGAATTCGGGATGAGCCTCCTTCATGCCTTTGCAGATGGGGAAGATATACTCCTCGTCGTTAGGCACTATCTCATACTGGTCCTCACGGGGATTCCAGGCGTTAGCCATCTGCTCTATGGGATACTCATCACCTTCGAACTCTACGTTGAAGGAGAGTAGTGCCGCCGACTCTGCCTTGACGCAGACGTTCTCCAGACGGTATGCGTAGATGCTGGCATAGCCGCTGAATTGACTCTTGGCCTCTTCTATCAGCCCTAATACTTTCTGTCTCATAGCTTTGTCTTCTTTTTCTTCATTTTGATATTCATGTCCACCAGGTCGTTGCCACGGGGCTTGACTTTCTGTGTCTTGTCGCGGTAACCGTCCATTCGCAGTGTCACCTTGTAGCTGTAACGCGCTGGCAACCGCTCCACAAGGCATGGGGTGTGCCCTACAGGCTGATCGTTGATCAGTACCTCGGCTCCAATGACGTTGCTGTGGATATTCAGCATCCCGTATTCCTCTTCAGGCGACAACATGTTGAGCGTCTTCGGAAACGTGTCTTCTATAAACATATAGGTAGGCGACGCCTTCAATCCGTTCTCTCTGGTACTCACTGCGTGGAAGCCGGTGGCGAGTTGTCCCTGCCAGGTGCCCCGGCCTGCCAGTTCGGCGTCAATCCATATCTCAGCGGAGTCATTAGGTGCCTTGATGGTCACGGGGGCATAGTGTTGTATGCTGACCGCTTGTGTGGTGTCTTGCCGGTTATTGCCATGCTGGGCACTGAGAACGGGCTGTTCTCTGTAAAAGAGCGGTCGAGGTTGCAGGCTCTCTGCCGCTATCTCCACTTTCCGCTTCTCTGCAGGCTGCAGTGTCTCCGTGCCGTCGTAGAAGTAGACGCGTCCCTTGCGCAGTGTCACTTGGTGCGGTCCGGGACTCAGATGCCCACTGGTGGCCTCTCCCGTACCTATCAGTTGCTCGTCTACGTAGATGTCGTAGTCGGCTACAGGTGACTTCACCGTGAGGTAGGAGTAGAAAGGCTGCAGAGTGACGGGTACCACCAGCCGTGCGCTGTCGGTCACTTGCAACGAGTCCAGCACACTGCTGTGGAACGGTGACTCCACCTTATATTGATGAGTACCCACGGACAGGAAGAACTGGGCTTTGCCGTCACGTACGTGTTGTGTAGTACTGTCCACCATGACAATGGCATTATGCGGAGTTATCTCCAAGACGACCCATTGCTTGCCGGCCTTGAACTCCTTGTCAGGACTGCTGGTATGGAGCACCGCTTGGTAGTGGTGCTTACGGCGCAGTCCTTTCGCCTCAGACACCTTCCATGTGACCTGTCCGTAGTCAGGATGCTCTATGACGAGAAACTTCGTCTTGTGCGGCAGTAGCAATGTCAGCTTGCCTTCGTCTTCCTTCGCCTTGACCTCCGTCTTGCCGTCAGCCTTGAAGGTGAAACCCTTCTCGCCTGTCAGCAAGTCGAGGGTGGCTTGCTGTTTGTCGGTGACAGGATGGGGGCCTGTGAGTCGCGACAGCCAGGTGTGGGGCGAATGCCGATACTCCTCAACAGCCATCTGCTGTGCACTCACCCGGAGTGTACAGAACGTCAATAGCAATATGAGCAGCTGGCGCGTCATTGGTGGTTATTTCTTATCCACATTCTCAGGTTTCGCTGCCTCTTTGGCGGTTGACGTGTTAGCAGGTGCTTTCGTCACCACCTTCTCAGTAGTGTTGGGCGTTTTAAGCCCGGAATTTGCCTTGACGCCAGCAGCTTCTATAGCACCTTTCACGTTAACATTTCCACTAAAGGACGTCTCGCCATTGATGGTTGTCTTGCCATATAGCTTGACGTCGTTCTTGGACGACACTTCCACCTTGTCCTTGGTGATTTGTACCAGCGACTGGACATCATTGCTGTAGAGCACAATGTCTTCCTTCGCTTCAGAGACGAGTTTCTCAGCGGCCGTCTGTACTGTCTTGGAGAACTTCTTGTCTTTTGGTTCGCCATGAAGTCCGGTACTGATCTTCTCAGCATACACCTTGAAGACACTGCCGGCTGTCGCCTCCTTCGCCTCCTTGTCGGTACCCTTGGCGTCCAGTGCCGTCAGTTCGGTACGCTTGGCGTTGAGGCTGATAGTGCCGTCCGCCTTGGCGTCTTTGTCGACAGCCTCCACGTTGACGGCATTCGCCTTGACGAGGATGGTGCCCTTGTCGTCTTTTTTCTGCTGGTCGCCGCCCTTTGCGTCGCCCCCCTTCTTGGCTTCCGGATAGCCTAGCACTTCACTCTTTGCCTCTACCTTAGAGGTGTCATTGTCCACTATCCACGTACGAGTGTCCTTCTTCTTGTACGACTCTAAGGTGATGTCCTTGGAGTTGATGCTCACATGACCCACAGGGTTGCTTACCGCTTCATTCTTGTTCTTGTCAATAGCTATGTCGCTCAGGTTGCAGGTATCTATATACACCTCGTTAGAAGATATACTCACCGAGCTGTAGGGCAGTAGCTCCATGGTCTTTGAAGTCGCGTCGTAGGTGCCGTACGAGTGTATGCTGACGGCATTACTTTGAATGTATACACCTGAATCCTGATTAGTGCGCAGGTTCCCGTCAGCATCCTTGGCGGTGATAGCTATAGTCTCTGCTGCTATGTTGACGGCAGCCCCGGTGCCCTTCGTCTTGTATTCCTTCTCATCCTTAGGCGTCAGTGCGTCCTTGTCTTTGGTGAGGCTCTTCTTCTGACGCTTCAGCTCGGCTATTTGCGAGATGCAGCAGTAGTAGTCATCCATAGCGTTGGACAGTCTTTTGAGAGCCGTTCTGAATTTCTCGTTCAGCAACTCCAGGTTTGCGGAGTTGGAGCGTCTGTCCAAGTCGGTGCCAATGTATTTGTCCTCATCGCTGAGCAGTTTTTTTGCTGCGTCCATGTTGGTTTTCACATTCGTCTTCATTTGTGTCAGGCTCGAATTGAGGGCATTTATCATCTTGTCAGTGTCGTTAATCCTTTTTCCTATGTCCTCCTTGGCTTTAGTTCCCCTGGTGGCTGCCTCAACATTGACGTTTTTGTCGCCGTGTATCTGTACGATGCCCTCAGGCGGGGCTATTATATCCGGGAACGTCCCTTTGCATTCGGGGTCTTTGTTGGTAGTGCGTGCGTCCAATACGACAGAGCGTGCCTGTGTGATGACGAACGAGCTGTCTCGTACCACGTCCTCCAATCCGTCATATCCTTTGTCTACGGCACGTTCTGTAATATGTGGGGCAGCAATGTCTATACTGCCTATTTCGCTGACGCCCTCGACTTTGACTTTGCAGCCTCGGACCAGCACGGAGGATGTGCTGCTCAGCAGATTGCCCCTGCTGTCGACGTTGCCGATGACGATTCTCGGTGCAGAAAGCACAATACTCTCCTCGTCGCGGATGTAGCGTCCCATCTGCAGCTGGTCGTACACCTCCTGTTTCATGCGGGCTATCTCGTCCTTGCAGTTCTGTACGTCCTTCAGTTTTGAGTCCATCTTGCTCTTGAAGTCTTCCAGATAAGTATTCAGTTTTTCCAAATCCATCGTGTACTCCTCCTTAATATTCTTTTAATAGGTTATGAATGGTTTCATCGTCCTCGTTGAGTCGCTTGGAAAGTACGCCTTTCTCGAACGACAGCGTGAGCGAGGCGTCGTCTGACATGAGGATGCGCCCTCTCTGCTCTGTGCCCCACTTGGTCATCTCGTAGTTCGACTTGGTGATGGTGCCTGACAGTGCGTCGCTGTAGAAGCTGTCGATGAACTTATCGTAGATCATGCTCGACAGGGTAGACTTGTCGGGAACGACGAACTTGACCGCCTGGATGAATTTCTCCCAGTTGTCATCGTTGACGGTAGGGTCTGGAATGGCAGCCTGGTTGAAAACCGCGGTGTCGATGCATAGCAGTTCCCCTTCGTTGAGTCCTACGGCCTGTTTGATGAAATCATGTATCAGCTTGCGCTTGCATTTCTTCTCACGATCCCTCAGCGCAAGGTTGTCCGGACTCATCATCTGCCTGAAATCCATCGTGTTCAGCGGCAGTATCTGCTTCATCTTGGCTAAGTTGTCGGTGATGGCCTTGTTGCCTTGCGACTGATGGTAGATGTCGTCCACATTGTTGTGCTCATCAAAGTTATTGCCGAGCTTGGTGCGCTCAAAAATGTTGTCGTAGTTGTCGCGCAGGTCAGCCACTTTCTGGCACAGGGCCTTAGCGGCATCCGAAATGACGGGCACCGCCTCCACGCCGGCAGAGTACAGGGCGTCGTCGGCGCAAAGCTGCTCCACGTTGCTGTTCTTGGCCTGGTTGAGCACGCTCCTGATCAGCTCGTCGGGGGTGGCACTGTTCTTCATCTTGTTACCCGCATCATATCTGTAGTACTCTATGGTGCGCTTGTAGTACTGGCGGCTCCAGACGATGATGTTCTGCTTCTGTACTATGGCCTTCACGGCGTAGGTCAGGTTGTAGTCCAGCGCACGGATGGTGCAGGTCAGTTTCCTGACGTCGCGCTGGTGGTTGAGCAACTTGAACTTCTTGTTGTTCTTCTGTTTCTCCGAGAAGTCTGAGACGGGGAATGTCGTCGTGCCGTTGCCTGCCTCGATGTGCATGTAGCGGTACGACTTCAGTACGAACGAGCCCTCGATGGGTCGGAAGAAGAACTCGTAGAAGGTGCGCAGCAAACTGAGGTCCATGTATTTGGTGGCTATGGTGACAACGGTACTCTTCAGCTGCTTGCCGTAGCCGGAGGCCTTGTCCTTGATGTTGGTTCCCGATGTGATTTTCAGGTTGTTCGAGGCGGCTATCTCTATATTCTTGCCCTTGATGGCTATGGTGCCGTTAGGGGCACTGACGGTAATGCCGTGAAAGGCGTTGATGCCCACCGTGCCGAAGGGCGACTTGACGCTGATGTCGCGGTTGTCGGTGGAGATGTCGATGCCTACGATGCCGTACTTGTCGCCGATTTCTATACTGCCGGCTACTTCCCTGCCATTGAGGTTGCCCCAGGGGAAGCCAATGAAGAATCCCTGTGCCAAAGAGAGTGCGGGTACGAAGCCGGATATGAACGATGCACAGTCGTCGGGTGTCTTCATGCGGATGAAGTGACCGTTGGGCGACGACATGTTCAGATGGTATGCAGGTGTAGGGCCGTAGACGGGCGACTCCTGCGAGTGCATGCCAGCCACTACGTAGGGCCGCTCTACGTTGCCGTCGATGTAGTCGATCATCACCTCCTCGTCAATCTGCGGACGCAGACAGAAGCCGCCGCCCTTGAAAGCCATAGGAGATGCCACGCGGATCCATGGCGAGGAGTTCTCGCTGGCATAGCCATCGGCAGGCTTGGGCTGCCAGGGGTAGCGTATGCGTATGCGTCCGAACCACATGGGGTCGTTGTTGTGTGTGACGTAGGCTACCTGGGGCTTGCTCTGGCGGATGGTGCCCTCAGGCAGCGGCAGCGGGAAGTAGTAGTTCTTGTCTTTCTCCATCGGTACGGCTTCTACGTGCTGCGACTGCTGCCACGAGTCGTTCTTCTGCTCGATGGTGCCTGTCACCTTCACCACCGCGTACTTGACGTCGCCATACTTGAAGCAGCTGCCCAGCTTCAGGTCCTGATGGGTAGTGCCTATCTCCACGACGAGCAGCTCGCGGGCCGACTTCATCTCCTTCCGTCGTATCTCGGAATAGAAGTCGCTGTTGATGTTCACCTTCGAGAGTATGTTCTTGGCATTTTCGGTGGTAAATGTGCCGAACTGGCTGACCTGCGACTCGCCCTTGCTGTAGCCTTTCCACTGTTCGGCGTCATACTTGCCCTTGTCCATGAACTCTGCGTTGTAGTCGTGGTTGTACTTCGTCAGGTTGGCCTTGGCCTGCGCCGCCCTGACAGCCTCGTCGGCAGCGGTAAGTGCCAGCGAGTCGATGAGCCAATTCTTGGTCAGCGCACTGCCCAGCATCCTGACGAGAATCTTCTGCTTGGCACCGAACTCCAGGGCCCAGGAGCTGCCCCTGTCTTTGTCGATGGGTTCCAGGTATTCGTCGGCAGCCATCTCCATGCTGTAGTGCTCCGTACCTGCCTTAGCCGTTTTGTCCTGCTGCCTGGCACTGTTGCGGCTCCAGTCTTCCACCTTTACCTTGTTGTCCTCCACATAGTCGCAGTAGGTGACGCTCTCAAACGACTTCAGCTCCGGGGCACCGTCGACGGCAGTCTTCGGCAGGGTGCCGCCGAGCTGCAGTTTTCCGTCCTCGTAGTAGAAAGCCTCGCCGCAGCGGTTGGCAGTACGGGTGATGAAGGCGTGGAAGCTCTCGTTGTACTGCACCAGGTAGGGCTGTATGAACTCGTACGACTTGTTCTCGTAGGTGAACGAGAGGAAACTCAGCGCGTCGTACTTGATGGTGTCGCTGGTGAAACCGAATGTCTTCGCCTCCGTCTCGAATATCTCGCGTGCCAGCCGCTTGTGGACGAAGCACTTGCTGTACTCTGAGAGCGTCATCCAATAGTCGGGGCTGTAGAGATGGAATGTCACGTAGAGCGAGTCTTTCGTGTAGACAGGCTCCGTCTTGAACACCAGGTAGTCCTTCACGACGTTGTGCCCGTTGATGGTGAACGTAGCCTTCTTCTCGTTGAATAATGTCTTCAGCGTGCCGTGAGTGGGGAATGCCGACGCAGCGGCCACCTTGGTGACCTGGCTGTAGAGCCTGATATAGCCCGGACGGTACATGCTCTTGTCGTAGCTGACGGAGATGGGTGTCAGGATATACCACTTGCCGTTGTCGCTGAACTTGGCAGTGATGGCTTTATCGTTGTTCAGCCCTATGTTGTAGCTGTCTATCTTCAGTGTGTATGAAAGTTTAGCCATAGTGACGTTTCTTTGTTCCTACATGTTCATGCGAGTGTTCTCGTTGTCTTCCGCCGGTGTTAGCGCACGCTGGTCATCACCTCGCCGGCATTCTTGATGGTGATCTGCCCTCCGTAGGCGCATACCAGCCGTGCATTGTCTACCAGTGCGGGCTGTCCGCATACTATTTTCTTTCCCGGCGGCGCCCAGGGCACCGTCAATACCGGTATGCAGGGCATGGGTGTCAGTGTGCCCATGGCTGCCGCGGTGGCTGAGGCTACCGTCGGGTTAGCCAGCGACTTGCACATGCCGAAGGGCATGATGTTA
>Ga0326512_10001284_pt1 | contig 19795 bp, 19 predicted proteins | sample 1_2617_0518_D_FD_203652 | JGI IMG/M metagenome (GOLD analysis project Ga0326512, IMG submission 203652) | Bovine rumen microbial communities from UC Davis, California, United States - 1_2617_0518 | ecosystem: Host-associated > Mammals > Digestive system > Stomach > Rumen | place: USA... | reverse complement strand
TTGCCACTCTGTAGCCCTGCCGTTTCTGCTCGGGATCCACGTCCAGCACGTTGTTGCTGTCGTCCCAGCCGTCCTCCTTGTCGTCGCGTTCCAGATAGCTGGCCGGAATCACCATCGGTTCACCATTGTCAATGTAGTCACGCAGCACGTGTGCCATGTCGCTTCTCATCACGTTAATAAACAGAGTACTCAGCTTGGTGCCCTCCTTCCATTTCCACTTACAGTCAGGCTTGCTCAGCGTGTCGTACGCTTTCATCGGGAAGTACTCCACTGCAGGTATTCCCAGGTTCTGTTCACTAAAGGCACCACTCTCGGTGTGCCCTTCCAGTTCGCCACTTATCCAGAGGCCACCCATCAGGAAGGCCTCTTGCATTTCCTCCGGCGTGGCGCTGCTCAGAGGCTTGAATTTTTGTTTTGAATTTTTCTTTTTCATATTTTCTAATTTTTATTTGTTCAACTTATTTCCGTCAGCCCATCGCACCGTGTTTCCGTAGCTCCGAGCCTCCGCCCTTCACTTGCATTATATCCAAATCGTTGCCCAAGCTGATTATCAAGGAGTTACAAGATAGGTATGGACATAAAAAACGGCCACCCAGTTGTTACACCGAGTGGCCGCTATATCTAAGCCTCGCTAAAAGCTACTGCTTGTCTATCGTAATCGAATGGTCATGGCATAGCTCTCCTGCACCCGGTGTACTCCAGATGCAGTCAACAACTGTTTATTCATTTGAGCCTGTTCCATATATTAATACTTTATATATAATTATCTAAAAATTTAGCAGTGCAAAATTAGAGAAAATTATTCAATCAACTAAATTTTTAATAAAAAAACGCCAATCAACCTGTTATTGCCTCCTTATTCCTTGCGCACGTCGTGTCAAGCAGAAGTGCTCCTACCTCCATCCATGCATTAAACTGGAACGACATCAGCTCAGGTTCATCCACGTTCCCATTCTTATACATTGGTGCCAATTCCGCCATCGGACGCTTCCGCAGTCTAGGATAAATCAGGTCCTTGTCCTCTAGTTCGTCAATATACTCATCGAAGTCCTTCCCCTCCATGATTTTGGGATTACAGGTGCAGCACATCTCGGCATAGTCGGAAAATCCTTTGCCATACTGTGCTATATGCCCCTTCTTCAGTCCCTCCTTGATGTCGAAATACGGCAATATCTGCTCCGAAAACTGGTTGCCGCAGAGTTTCTTAAATGCCTCCCTGTCCTTTCGGTTTATCTCGTATTTCCAGCTCAGTGCCTCATAATGATTCAGTGGCACTAGGTTCTCCACTTCAAGCACAGGCAGCACCAGGAAATAGTAAATCTTATCCTTCGCTTTTACTTTTCCACATGTCACACAATTGTCATGGGCTCTCGGCTTCATCCCTTCATATCGCTGGTCAGAATCCGTTATGCAGGTCACCATATTCCCCGAGTTCAGACTGTTCGTAACGGCAAAGTCTATTCTTGAGCCTCCTCCGCCCTGTGATGCAAAATTATAGTTATACGGCAAATGGTTCTGACTGATATACCATTTCAGCACATATTCCAGAAACACGCAGTCACACAGGTCCTCGGCTATCACTGTCATCTCCTGTACCTTCTTCGAGTCATTGAAATAGCTAAAGGGTATCTGCCTTATCTGATGACCATCTCTTGAAATCTCGTCGTAGCCACTATACACTACCTCCACATAGCGGCAGATGTCATCGGGCACAGTATATGTAGAGTATTTGCTTACCAACTGATGAAACAGCGGATATAACTCTTTATCTCCACTGAACTCCTCCTCCATATATCTCAACACCTGATAGTCGCCCCTCAGCAAATGCTTGCTCTCAAACACGGCCATAGCCAGATATTTCACGGCTCTTCTGATTGCCGGAAATTCAGGTGTTGATTTATCTACAATAAGCGAATCCGTAAGGTAAAACAACATACACTATTAATCTTTGTCTGGGTCAAAGAAACCAAAAGGCCAGTTCTTTATCTGTCCATTTCCGTTATACGAATACTCCTCTACGGTCGTATGGTCATCTTGCAGAGTCTTATTGAATATCACGATATTCACATCATCAATACGCATCAGTCCCTCCCTGATTCTTCTGCCAATCCTGTTGATAATGGTCTCACTGTGGGTCTCCACTATAAGGTTCGACTGCCTTTTCTGTTCCTTCATCTTTTCTACAGTCGACATAAAGGCATCGGCTATCTTTGCCTGATAGGCAGGATGCAGGTGAAGTTCTGGCTGCTCCATCAGCGCATTCACCCCACCCACATATTCCATATAGAAATAGCCGAAGTCATCTATACGATGCATTTTCTTCTTATCCTCCGCCAGATACCATAGTTTCGTGATAATAGGCAGTATCTGCGAATAGCCAAATCCCACATCAGCTAGGTTAAATTTGCCGATTTCCGAACTGAGCACAATACTGTGGTGCCCCTCCTCTCCTACAGTGTCTACCGAGAGCCCCAATATCTTTAGCAGATACTTCTGATACGATGCCTTCTGTTCTGTATCCAGCGACGAGATAAACTCCTGCAGATTTCTTCCGTATGGGTCTATATCTTCTATCTGCAGTCCCTGGGTTCTGTAGTAGCGGTTACCCTCTGCTCTCGCAGGTGCAATATAGCTACTTCTGTCATAGAAATGCGTCAGTTGTCCGTCCACAAACATCGCATACTCCATATATCTCAAGAAGCATAAATACCCGTATAGCGTCTGAAATTCATGACTGTTCGTCCGCCAGTTGTTGTCCTTCACATAGTTTGAGAACGATTTAATAGGGAAGTTATTCTTCAGATAACTCAGCAACTTCTTTTTGTCGTCATAATTGTGATACCTGAGTACGTCTATTCGTTCCAATTTCTGCAGTCTCGAACTACACCTATTGGCCACAAAACTAACCATTGCGTCCTCAGTTATCTCGCCCACTCTCACCTCTGTCTCCTTATTACGGTGTTCAAACGAGGGCAGTATCGAGTGATACGTGGCAGAGTTCCATTTCAGTTTTTCCTCCATTTCCACTTCGTTTCCATCCACTTCAAACTGCACCTGTGAGTTCCGTTTTTCTATAAAGGCGCGCATCGTCGTGGTATTGTCCTGAATGATAACCTCATTGATGAACGTACCACCGCTGTCATATACAAATGATATTGTTACCACCAAGCGTACATCTTTACGAAATCTCGGTCTGCGGCCAAAATCATATATTCTAAAGTCACGCCAGTCGTCATTCACGTTGTCTATTACATACGAAAACCTGATGGGTTCCCCATTTTCTTTAGCTGTAGCATTGATGGCCGTCTGGTAGTCGCCAAAGTCCACCATAGCATCATCAAACCAAGAAATCGGTCCTCTCAGTTGTTTGTTCACCGACTGTGCAAACAGCAGGAAACTTCTCAAGAAAGTACTCTTTCCCGAGCTGTTCGCACCAAGGAGTATGGTCAGAGGTTTTATCTGTATAAACCCTGTATCCTTAAGACTCCTCAAATTCTCAATTCTTATGGCCGTAATCATATTATTGATGTTATTTTGTGACTATCTTCTTTATCTTATCCAGTTCACTCTCCTTACGCTCCATTCTGTCCACTATCAGTTTTACATAGTGAAAGTCTTTATCTTCAGGAAAATAGAACTTAATGTCTCGCATCATGGCAAGTCCAAAGCCATCACCCTCATCTTTCATATTGAAGAGATTCGAATACAACAGATGTTGCTCATTGATAAGTCTATACTCCTTGCTCGGACCTTCGTAAACCTTGGCCTCACATCTTGGAATCAACTCTTTACGCATTACGATCAAATGGTCTTCGTGTGAAGGTACACTATAAATAGGCACCTCGCCATACTGATAGCCATAATCCGTTTCTTTCAGTGCAACCTCACCGCCATAAAGAGCTTCATATGTACCCAAATTAAAACTAGCAATCACGGCATATCTGCCATCCACGCCTAAAGCCTTAAGAGCAGCTTTGATTTCCGAGTACCGAATATGGTAGCTCGCATCTGCCCTATGCATCAGGAACTGCACGTTGTAATGTTGCCAAATGTTCACCTGCATCTCATGCAGATACAACTCAGGTGTTTCATATATCCACGCCCCATTGTCTTCAAACATTCCCTTCTTCATCTTGTAAGCCGCTTGGAAACAACGTACATCCGCAACAGGCAACGTAGAATTATACTGTTCCTCCATCTTAGGCAAACCAATCTCATACCGTGGCAAAGCTTCTGCGAATTCAGCTATCAACCTATTCACCCTTTCCACAGAAACACCTTCTGCCTGCTTTACCACTATTGCTTCATCAAGAAATGCCCTTCCGTTATCAGTAAGTATATATTGCTGTAATCTACTATTGGGAACCTCAGGTCTTGTCATCTTAATAACATCTAACTCAATCAAAGGATCCAAACACTTCTTTTTAAACTTAGTAGCGTTCACGACACCCATTTGAGCACGAAGTTCCGATGCTGATGCTGGTTTCACCATCATCAACAGCATTTTCTCGACTTGGTCCCGACTTAGTCCCGACTTAGTCCCGACTTGCTCCCAACTTAGTTCCGACTTAGTAACTACTTGGTCATTTTCTATATATTGCGTAGAGAAAATCGTGGTCATAAACTGGCTAGTCGTTGATTTGAAGACAGGCTTCAATTCATCCTTATAGCCTTCCAACGCCTTTGTTTCATTCATGATGCGTTTCAAACCACTGCCACGTTTTTCCATCAAGTCCAACTGAGCCATCACGTCAGCAAGTATTGGATTCCTTCTTTCCGATGAAATCTCCTCAATGGTCAGGTCTTGTACTTTCTGACCGCTATACATACCGCCAGGTGAAGTAATAGCAATTCTGTCATCATAGATATCCAGATGCACCTCACCACCCATCACCGTATAGTCACGATGGATAAAATGGTTTACAAGAGCCTCAAGTACAGCCCTTTCCGCATATTCGGGTTTGTTCTTTCTGCCATTAGGCAATTTCTCCCACCCCTTCTTTGTGTTCGATTTCACAAAGTTCATCGCCTCACGGAGCAACAACAATATATTACCCTTATACTCCGCATCATTGATGGCATCATCCTTTTCTAGTCCACTCCAGCGAGTACAATACAGCCTTGACTGACTCAAACTGCAATCATCTGCAAACAGCGCACCTGCATTGGTGAGATGTCCATCGTTGGTAATAAGCCCAAACGATAACAGGTACTTCTTGTCCCAACCTTGGCCAATACGTTCCTTAAAAGTATTAGCCAGTATAGTAAATGAGTTCTCTTCAGTTTTATTATCTGTGTGCAAAGAATCATAGGTTTTATTCGACCCTTTCAGCACCAAACGCACCATCTCTTCTGCTGTAGCAGGGATACTCTCTTCGCCATTTCTCACAAAGGCGATACGCTGACCATCCTTCACATAATAGTATGGCGTGTATTTACCTTCATTTACCTTCACTTGCAGTATATGGTGCCCATCCACCTCATGCGGAATCATTTCCACATCAGGTAAGGGGTCCATAAAGTCACGTATCTTGCTGCTGATAGCCTCACATACATGCTGCACGTCATTAAGCCCTTTGACAACACCATCATTATTGACACCGTAAAAAAGACTACCACCTAAACCGTTGGAAAAAGCGCTTACGCTCTTCAACCAACTCTTAGGTTTATTCTCTTCCAGCATCTCTTTATAATCGTATGCCGTACATTCAGCAATTAGTGTATTAAAATCCATAATTTCTAATATGCAAATATACGACTTTTTTCTCAATTAGCCGTAGATTTTCCAAATTTTCTATTAAAAAACATCAAAATTTGAATCACATGACCTTATTTCCACTGATTAACCCTCTTACACTCCTCCATCAATGTCTGTAACTTCTCAAACATCTCTACCCTCTCCGGCTTCATCTTCCCCGCATTCATCGCCTTCCGGTTCGCCTTCACCCAGTTGAGCATATCGTGCTCCTCAATCCGATGTTTCGACGGATTCCTGTGATTGCTCTCAATAAAAGCCATCACCTCCTCATACCTCACCATCCATCTCTCTTCTTGTGTCATACCATCATCCTTTTGTGTCCCGTATGTTGCGATATTATCGCGACCTTATTCTGCCACCGTTCCCTGCGTGTCAACGCAGGGCTTATCGCCCTCAGGAATATAAATCCTACACAATCTTTTATCCATTGCTAGCGGTATCTATTCAAGCCTCTGGTAACGTTTCATTATATCTATCCCCCAGCAATACCACGCTGAGTCCCATCTTTGTTCTTTGCCCTGCTATTCCATAGAAGTCCTCCAATACCTCCAAATCGGGAACTCCCGCAGCCTTTTCTTCTCTTCTTCAGGCAGAGTCCCAAAGATAGCCTCAGCCTCATTCTGTCTATCCAGTAGCAAGTTCACGCCCACCCTGAGCGAATCCTCCATACCTTCTTCAGTCAGCATCCTTTCCAGTTCCACCACATCATCACCGCTCAGCCCTCTCTGCCGTTTGACTATCTGTATCTTGTTTACCAAGTTCACATTCTTCATCTCTGGCTTCGGGTCGTTCTCTATCAGCCAGTCGTTTAGTTTCAATGCCTCTTCCAACAACTTCCTGCTTCGTTCCACATCCTTCTCTTCCAAGACATCTGCTGCCGAAATCATAGCCAATACATCATAATTAGCCATATTATAGCAATACTCATGCTCCTTAACAGCTTCCTTCGCAGCATCAACCAGCCCGCCATAATCTATGTTGTCTATCTTCTCCCATTTCTTCTCCAGCTGCAGATATGAATATGGACTTACATTTGCATATTTTCCATCATTCATCTTATACGTTATTCTGATGGTCTTATCAAAGAAATCGCCAAACGAGCAGTTCCCATCTTTATCAGCTACGCACCATAGCAGTAATGTCACGTTACTTATTTCCAACGTCAGCAGTGTTGTTTCCTGTCCTGGCAACTTCACCGATTTTCCTTTGCCTATAGTCTCTATCAGCAGATTCATTAATGGTTCTTGTGCCTTCGTTATACCCGTCAAATCAAAATCCTTCGTCACGTGCAGTTTGTCTAGCACTGCATCCCATTCCTTCCAGGCCTTAACCACTTCTCGAAGTTCTTCCACATATTCCGGTTCGTTCACCTTCAAATTATAGTTCGAATCACCCACTGTCAATACGCCCACATCATTTAGCGCTATACCAAACTCAGCCTCGTTGATGGCCTGCTTCAGGTACTTCGTACTTGTTTTCATCTTGACGATAGGCTGCACCTTATCCGTTTCGTCCATCGGCATGTTTAAAGTCAACACTTCTGGAACAGATATAATCAGTCTTCCGTCTTTTATCTCGGTTCTGTAGTTTCTAAAAAACACCCGGTCGCCCACTTTTACCTCACCTTCATCATCTCGCTTAAAAGTCAGTTTACTTGGCCCATCCGCCAATGGCATGTCTATATCCAGTTCTTTCGAAACCTTGGCATACAGATAGGTTCTGTGCGTGCTCAGATATTTCAGGAACTGCAACTTATCCGAGAACTTTGTAGGTGCCACAAACGAGAAATCCTTTATTCCTTGTTTCACAGCATCCTTCATTGTCAATGGCTTGGCATCTGCAAAACTCACCATCTTCTTGCTATTGCTCATAAAAACCTTCAACTGGTCCTCAAACTCCTTCAAATCCTCTGTCAACGGGTGAAACAATGTCTTTCGAGTGTCATTGTTCCCCATATCCTTCAGTAGCGTGTTAACGCGGTTTGGCAACAGCTCCCTATAAAACAGTTTTCTCTCCTTCGAGTCCTTCTTCACCTGACACACAATGAAGAATGTAGGCTCATGCAGATAGGCTTTCAAATCTGTCTTTTCCAGTTTATATTTCCATCCTTTCGTCACAAATCTGGTCACTTCCGTTCCCTTAATCTGCACAGGCACCCTTCCTAGCAGATGCTCTTTGTCACGTTTCCCGTCCGAGTACAGATACAGATGACCATCCCAGCAAGGTTCTTTATCATTATCAGCAATAAACTGTGATATCACCTTACTGTCCTCGATAAACGCCTTGAAGTAGTTCAAAGCCTTTTCCTCGATTGCTTTCGAATCTTTTATGTCCTGCTCCTCTTCTTTCATATCTGTACTTCATTTTTTGTTATCGATCCCAGCGGTTTCCCCACTGCCTTTGTGTCCCGTATGCCGCGACACCGTCGTCGCCTTTCCACCGCAAATATACTAAAAAATCTTTTCCGTTCCAAGCCAAATAATAAAAATCACACATTCCCTCTGCTTTTTCTTCAAAAACGAACATCCCCCTCGTCGAGAAAGCCACCGTTCCCTCCGCGTCAGCGCAGGGCCCTGTCTCCTATTCAGCGTCTCCGTCGCTGCCTAAATCCATCATGATTCGCAGTATCGATGGCAAACATACAAATAAGAAAGCAAAGAAATAGTTAATTCTTACATCATTATCGTAGAAATTTACTATCTTTGTATCCAAAATCCTTTTTATAATATAGTTTTATGGCAGTATCTGATACACTTAGAGGTTATAGAACCCAGTTCCTATATACTTTATACAGAATCATTTCCTCAAATAATTCTGGTAAAGAAGTCTTCCGTCCCGAAGGGATTGAAGACCTGGATATTCTTGTGGATGACAAAGTGGTAGAGTCAATACAAGTAAAAAACCACAAGAGTGGCCTATTGGGATATGCTCATTTATCATCCAGTGCCCACACAACGAGTTTCTTCTCACGTGGAATAAACACATTGCGTAAGTACCCACAGGCAAAGCTCAAAGTGTTTTCTTTCCATGACGTTGATGACGATCTCTCCCAGAAGCCAAGACTGTCAAACAAACTCAAACATGATAAGTACACAAGATTCTCTACGAACGATATAAATTGTCTTCTCAATGCTTTTGAGGTAAAGATTAGGTCTGAGCACTCTTTATATGAAGAGATTGTTACCATCCTGAAACAAAGATTTCCTTCTTTTAATCCAGAGTACGAGATTAAATTACTAACTCAATGGATATACAATGCGGCAGAACAAGGTAAACAACTGACCTACAACGATTTGTTAAATGTGCGCGAACAATATGTAACATTTAATAATCAACAGGCTTCGGTTCTTTCTGAATATGGCCTCACCGTTATTAAATTGGACCAAGTACCAGATATATCTCAAGATAATATAAAAGAAGAGTTTTACAACGGCGTTTCGGCTCGTTTGTATCATATCCAGGCAGGGCTAGATGTTAAACGAGAGCAGAAACTTCTGCAAATAAAGAAAGCATTAAACGATTCTAATGTTGTCATTCTTCATGGTCAATCTGGTCAGGGTAAGAGTACGTTAGCATATCGATATATAAATGACTATTGCCCATTCGCTTATGAAATTAAAAATAGCAATGATGGGAATATCAGCAGGATAATAGCCACACTCTCTGCATTAGCCAAAGACCTACCATGGAAAATTGTATTATACTTAGATGTTATTCCATCGAATACTGAATGGGTACAGGTCGTCAAGGAGTTTGCTAACTACGAGAAAGTCCAGTGTATTATAACCATTCGCCAAGAAGATTGGAATCAGAAGAAAAATGTTGTTATTACCAATAATAGTACCATTTCTGAGATAGAAGTGACGCTAATAAAAGAAGAGGCTTATAAAATATACGAGGCCATTAAGTTAAATAATGGGAACCCATTTCCTTTGCCGTTTGAAGAAGTATGGAAGAAGGAGGGCATACATGGCTCTCTTCTTGAATTTATTTACTTCCTTAATCACGGGCGCAGTTTGAAATCAAGAATTGCCGAACAAGTAGAGAAGATCACTGATAAAAACAGGGATTTGTTGGCCTATATTGCATTAGGGAATCACCTGGGTGGTCATATCAATAAAAAATCTTTGTCTGATTTGACTTATATGTCTATTCTTGAAGTAGAACGGCTTGTTAGAATTTGGAATAAGGAATATTTTGTTATCAACGAGGATGGCGACTTTTCTGATGTTCACCCTATTCGCACAAAGTTGATCATTGACCAAATATTTAATAACGATGTTCAAATCATAGTAAGTTATGGTCTAAATCTGTATAGGCTAGTAAATCCTAATCAAACCGACATCTATCTTATTAGATTGATGAACGAGGGAATGTCCGCATGTGAATTGATTGATTGGGAGACAAAGCATGGACAGCTCACCCCTGCCCTTTATTATGGTATTGCAAAGGCATTACTTTGGGTAAGAATAAAAGAATATCAAGAAAAACATAAGGGGCTTATTGACCAAATAAAGAATAAAGTAGGTAGCGCTTGGTATTTATTTCTTCCTTTTAATTTTACAGAAATTAACATTCAAGAATCTGTCAAAGAACTGATGAAGTCGATTAACAACAATATGCCAAACCTATCATATATTACCAACCAATTCGAGCCACAATCCATCGTTTTTGAGCATATCGAAAGGTGTCTGTGGGATAAGGAACTGTGTCTTTCTGTCAAATCAGGACAAGATTGGTTAAAAGCAGGAGAATTCTTATATATAGTATCTCAATTAAGCATTACCCCAAAGATAGAAATAGCTACACTTCCATTCAAAGAAACAGGAAGTTCACTTTCGGAAATGTCAACAATACTCCTAGGATTTAAGTTATACAACTATTCTGACGAAAACATTGTAGACATAGAGAAATCCTTCATTAACAATCTGCGGCATCGATATAACATTGTAAATTTTAGAATTGATGATGACAAACTATATATTGTATCATTCCTTGATTTTTTCAACAATCACGATGATGAAAGTAGAGCAGGATTTATAACGGAACAGCACAATATGGCTATATTAGAACTCTGCCGTAGAGCATTTCCAAAAATCAAGGTATATAATTCTAAAATAATAGATGATACTATTATATCTATTTTCCCAACTTTGCCCACGGGAAAAGATATAGCAAGAGACAAATTTCCCCTCTATGAGATGACAGAATACCGTACCATATTGAGCAGGTTGTATCAACGGTCATATCTATTACCAGATCGACTAGCGTACGCAGATACTTGTATATCACTAAGAAAACGATATGCTAAGACTGTCTACGAGGTAGCCCACAGTATTGAAAAATGGAGTTGTGACAAATCGAGAAATAAATCATTGTTGGCTAATGCCAGAAATCAAGCATTTAATCTTATTGCATCAAGTAACATTGAAATACCTCTATCAGAAATAAGTGAATATGGATTAGACTACAAATCTGATGAAACATATTTCCCTGATGATTTGTATACTCATAGAAATAAGAAAAAGACAGACATAGAAGAGGTTCAGAATCTGATTTCATCACAGATAACCTCACTAAACAATTTCTTCATCCAATCGTTTAGTCTTTTAATTGAAGAGCATAATGACAATCACAAACGAACATCGATAGCCAATTTATATGAGGCAATAAATCAACTGGATAAATTGCAGACGACGTTCAAAAGAGTTCTTGGCGAATATGTAAATAATGAAGAATTGGATTGTGTAGAAAAGGCAGAACAAGTCAATCTTAAAATGCTCTGGGTTATATGGGAGGGGTATATTAGCAATAGCGGCACTAAATTAAATAGTGCAAATCTAATTCGAAGGTTTGATTATAAAGAGAAGAACTTAGCAAACGAGATTCTTAAAGAGTTGAACACGTATCTCTCCGAGCATTCTTCGCAGAAAAAAGCCTCCTATTACGGTTCGTCTATCAAGATTGATTGCAAGTATGAAGATATGGATGCCAAAGCTGACATCGTAATAGAGTGTATAGATGCATTACAAAACACATTCTCTAATTACGCTTATTTCTCATCGGAGCGATTAATCATGGGACGCAAGGTAAAAGAAGTATGGATCAATCCTTTGTATTGTTGTAATGTCCATGATGATTCCAACCTCGACTTACATTATACATCAATGTCCATCAACAGATTCTTTGAAATAGAAGAAGATGATAATCTAGAGTCAAGTAGTTACCCGCAATATGATGCTGACAAGGACGCCTATAATCTTTGTCCCAAAGTAAGGGATTACAATACTATTATGGCCCAACTTTTTGATATGGTAATGACAACTCATAAAATAACTTCTGCAATACAATTTGTTACAGATGACGACAAGGTCGGTTCTGAGGTGATAAAGGATTACGCGGATAAATCGAAAGAGCGCTTTCTTGAAAATAAAGTTACGGATATCCCATCATATAGAATTTCCCTGGAGACATCTGACAATTCTGTCAACAACGATATAGACAAGTTGTTAGATACAATGGAATCCTTTTATTCTCTCTTCAACACGGATAAAGAATGGTGGACGTCTTGCCAGGAGTGCATAGAATCATATATAGATATAATACCGAACGATTGGAAAATAAAAGCATCTCTTACAATGAGTTAGTCATCTCTGAGTATTTAAGGTGAGGTTCCTGGCGGATTCGAACTGCCGTACTATTCAATACCCTGCACGATAGTTAGGTACACTTGCCAGAAAACTCAACCACCTCGCATCACATCTCCCTTGGTATCTCTGCCATCAGCCTTCGTTCAGCCTTCAGACCTCCTACTTCATACGTCAGCCTTCAGACCTCAGACCTCTATTTGTACTGATTCTTCCTCCTATACTCCTCCATCATCTCCATCAGCCTCTTGAAAGCCTCAATCCTCTCAGCTTTCAACTTCCCAGCATTCATCACATTTCAATTAGCCTTCAGCCAGTTTAAATAGTCATTCTCCTCAATCCGGTGCCGTGAAAAATTCTGCTTATTAGTCTCAATAAGCTTCACCACCTCATTAAATCCCGATTGTTACCTCTCATCTTGGGTCATACACTATTTTCTCCTTCCATATCATTCTGCACCCCGTTCATAAACTTCTGTGTCTCATCGATGACTGATTTGATCTTACTATTCATATCTCTACCTTTCTTCATCATATAACCCACAATTTTGTGCATGTTTACGAACTCCTCCTCCTTCCTGAGTTCAGGTACATTTCTGTCTATTTCGTTCACCTTATCATAGAGTGCATCTACTCTAGCTGCCCATTCATCATTATAATCCAAAGACCTCTTTAACTCTCTGAATTGTTCCCCAAAACAGTCAACATCGACAGCCCCATGAATAAAAGATTCTCTGACCTCGTCCAGCTTTTCTTTCTGCTTCTCAAATGTATCAGAATAGTCCTTTAACGAATACAGTTCTCGTGAGCATGCTTCTAAAATACCATACCCCATTTGATTTGCACGAAGTTGTCTATATATTACATCTTTCGATCTACCTTTATAGACATACTCATCAATTAACACATCTATCTCCGATGACTTTCTATTTGCAAACTTTATCTTTAAGAGTAAATAAACAAGCATAACTATAGCGGTAAAACAAGCTGCAAGTTCAAACTCAGATGTTCCAACAAACGGTCCTAGGACGTTCTCCCCAGACCATTTCCATATCAGCCAGAAAAACGCAAGAACAAACAACCCAACAGCAACCATGTGCCATGTTCTTGCAAACCAAACTTCATTTTTAACAGCCCACACAATAGCATTTCTATTGACATAAACGTTAATACATATCAGCAAATAACTGACAGCCAGTACTATCCACGAAATTGACATAACGTTCCAATCAAAATCATTCACTACATTAACGATGATAAAACCAATTGTCATTAGCAACGAACACGCTGTAACTACAATAAGATACGGGATAGGAGCCACATCTTTTAGAAACTTTATTTTTTTGTAGTCTTTGGCTCGTTTGCGTTCCATAAATGACATATAGAACGATACTGCCTGCCAATATAAAAATATAGTACCCAAGCAACGACTCACAAGATAAAGTACTCTTATTCTATCTATTTCGTCTATATGCGCACTTAAAATACCATATATAGTGCAAACTACAGTTATCAGAGCGCCAGCGACTGCCCATACATTCCACCCTTGATATGAATTGAGACTTTCCTCCCTATCTCTCTCCGAATACAGAAATGACAAGAATTCTGCATCCGTCAAGTCTGTTATGGTTTTGGGAATTTCTATACTTATTTTATCTTTCTCCATTGATTACATAAAAATATGTTCACTGAAACAATTACTCCCATTGATTCTTCCTTCTATACTGTTCCGTCATTTCCAGAAGTTTTCTAAACTTCTCCACCCTCTCCGGTTTCATTTTCCCTGCATTAAGAGCCTTTCTATTGGCCTTCAGCCAGTTCAGCATATCATGCTCCTCAATCCGATGTTTCGACGGATTCCTGTGATTGCTCTCAATAAAAGCCATCACCTCCTTATACCGTATCAACCAACGTGTCTCTTGATCCATACATCTTCCCTCTTACATCACCCATCATACCTCCCTTCAACACCCCTCCAGTCCACAATCTGCCAAAGCGCAGCCAAGTGGTCAGGACGTCGGTTCTGATAGTCCAGATAATACGCATGTTCCCAGACATCGAAGGTCAACAGCGGCTTCAGCCCCTTCTGCACAGGATTGGCTGCATTCCCCTCCTGCGTAATTACCAACTTGCCATCCTTGTCTGCCGACAACCATACCCATCCAGAGCCAAACAACGTAGCCCCACCCTTCTGGAACGCCTCCTTAAAGGCCTCAAACGACTCGAAGTCACGCACGATAACCTCTGCCAGCTTTCCCTTTGGAGCATTATCAGCCTTAGGCGATGTAAATTGCCCAAAGTACAAATTATGGTTCAATATCTGCCCAGCGTTATTCAGCACGCCGCCCTCAGCCTTGCACACCATCTCCTCCAAGGGTAATCCTGCCAACGGGCTCCCTTCCAGCAGCCCATTCAAGTTATTCACATACCCCGCCAGATGCTTCCCATGATGAAACTCCAACGTCTGCTTACTTATCACCGGCTCCAATGCATCCATCGCATACGGCAATGCCTTCAATTCAATCTTTCCCATATCTTTCAGTTTTTAGTAATTCTGTTTGCAAATATACAAACTTTTTTCAATTTACCCATCTTCCTTACATTTTTTATAAGAATTCTTACCCAAAACATATCAAAATCATCATAAAATACCCCACAAAAAAAGGAGACAACGGCCGAAACCATTGCCTCCATAACCATTCGCAGTCTGTTTTTCTAGTCCTTCGACCTTTACTTAACGACCTGGTTTACATCAACACCTCAAAGGATGTTACAATACGACATCCATGCTATAGAACCCCAACTTGCGAGGTTAACAAGTCCCCGGAGAATCTGCTCTTCACAGCACCCTTTATTCCGGCGAATGGATGCGAGTCCAGACTCACGTTTTGGGCTGTAGGCTAAACGTCTTGATGATATCCACATTATGATGAGTCAGATACGTCCTGAAGTCATAATAGGACGACGGCGCTCCATGATACCTGTCAAACCCGTTACCTATAATATACAAACGCTCACTCATCTAGGAAATCCATTTTTCTGCGAATATAGTGAAAAAACTTCAAATCCACATCAATCTACACCTTTATTCCTTTAGCCACTTCCCACATATCATACACCTCACTAGCTAACACACCTCGACTACCTTCGTTATCTAACGATTCCTGTAGAACGGGGTTCGTCATGCTAATCACGACACTCATCAAATTCGCATTTCTTATTATCTCTATCTGAGCAATCGTTTCAGACGACAACCATGGTTTGTATTCCAGAAGCTCCGTTGCAAGTTCTTTATTTTCCTTATGTTTCGCCTTGATGTATTCTGCTACCGATACATTGACCCCAACACTACTGAGTCTACAAAGTTGCAGAGATGAAGCCTCCTTAAACATCATTACAACATCCTCTTTCGTCTGGTTCCTCGTCAGTCCCTTCGGAAAAGGCACCACACTTTCAATACAGGCCCAATAATTAGTAGCGATCTGATTCACCTTTCCTTCCAGTGCCTTCTTAACTTTCGCTCTCATTTTCAAATGAGGCAATGTTACCGTCAGCAAAAAGAAAAGATAACCTGCTAGATAACTATACGAAAGGTTCATTAATATCTCATTGTAGTCACAAGCCCTTTCACTACTGCAAATCCAGAAAGCAAAGTCAAACTTTATCTGAAATATGGCATATAGACATACCAATGCTAGTAATCCAACAAGATAGTTACTTAACTTAAATACCAATTCCTTTAACCTACTCATCTTACCAAGTATCCCAAAACATCACTTATTTCTCTCCAATCACCCAACACCATCTTTTCCTCTCTTATACTCCTTATACGTAAACTTCTCCCAATCCTTTCTATAATGAACAAGCCCCATACAGAAATCACGTCCTTCCTCCAAACCATTTCCTGCAAAGAAACATTTCACCCTGTCCAGAAATACGTCAGGACGATGCATCACCACCATAGCCTTCCTTTCCAGCAAAGGCTTCTTAAACCTGTTCTCCTATGTTTCCTCACCACTAAAGGCCTTGGCATACGCTTCACTCATGTCAAAAACCAGCGTATCCCCATCTTGGCGTTTCTTCGTCATATCACTTGCGCTGAAGAAACAAACGTACAGCCAGTTATTCTCGTATCCTTATTCGTTTCCATTCCAGGTTCCTTCTTGTCCTGTTTGCTGCTATGCCATAGCAGCCCTTCGTCCCGTTTCTTGTATGTTGTCATTTCATGGCAACTTATTTTGTCCCGTACGTTGCGATATTATCGCGACCACTATTCATACTGGTTCTTTCTCCTATACTGTTCCGTTATTTCCAGAAGTTTTCTAAACTTTCGGAGCAGCGAGCACAATGATAAGCTCGCTTAATCATTGTCGACTTCTCTACCCTCTCCGGTTTCATTTTCCCTGCATTAAGAGCCTTTCTATTGGCCTTCAGCCAGTTCAGCATATCATGCTCCTCAATCCGATGTTTCGACGGATTCCTGTGATTGCTCTCAATAAAAGCCATCACCTCCTCATACCTCACCATCCATCTCTCTTCTTGTGTCATACCATCATCCTTTTGTGTTCCGTATGTTGCGATATTATCGCGACTCAGCCACAGTTCCCTGCGTATCAACGCAGGGCTTATCGCCCTCAGGAATATAAATCCTACACAATCTTTTATCCATTGCTAGCGGTATCTATTCAAGCCTCTGGTAACGTTTCATTATATCTATCCCCCAGCAATACCCCGCTGAGTCCCGTCTTTGTTCTTTGCCCTGCTATTCCATAGAAGTCCTCCAATACCTCCAAATCGGGAACTCCCGCATCCTTCTCTTCCAAGACATCTGCAGCCGAAATCATAGCCAATACATCATAATTAGCCATATTATAGCAATACTCATACTCCTTAACAGCTTCCTTCGCTGCATCAACCAGCCCGCCATAATCTATGTTGTCTATCTTCTCCCATTTCTTTTATGCTGTGATTATATCGCAGTCTGGTCTATTCAATATCCATGCAACTTCTCTCCTTAATAAACTCCGCCAGCTTTGGATAAGGTTTAATAAACTCATCAAAAGCTTTCTGTGCGTATGGTGCCAGCCAACTCTCACTCCCTTCAGGTGGCGTCATATCCAAATCACGATAGTCCATATAGTCCGATGCCATCATATAAGGCCCATTCATATAAAAGGTAAACGCCAAATGCAGCACCATTATCCTTTTTCAACAGACCAGATGTGTTCAATCAGCTCAAACACCTGATGGTTCTGATATTCAGGCTTATTGATTTCACTATCTACGTGCATCTTCATATATCCTCAATCCAACTCTTCGGTATCAACCTCATAAAAGGTCATTCTCTCAATCAGTTCTTCTAATCGGGAGAACAATGACATATAGTAATTATTCTTTAAACCTTCAGGGTCATTTCTTTTGGGCCCATCATCCCAATAACCCGTTGCATTGATGTTTCCTTGTATGTGCTCATACTCATAACAAGTCGGTTTCGTACACTTAAACAAGCTCTTCAACTTGGGGCAAAAATCTTCATCCGACAAGGAGTCTTGCACAGGTATAGCCAGATTATCCCATTCATGATCAAGCAGATAAAAGTCTATATTACGATTAGCCGAGGTGTAATATACCCCATCAAGGCCATCAGTCCTTCCTATACGATTATCAATAATCCATTCCAGTAGCAACTGTGGCACGATGTATTCAGGCTTGTAAACATCCTCCGCATTTCTCACAGGTATACCACATGCAATGATAAATGGGAATAGCTGTAGATACCTCTCAGTCTCTTTGAAGAATTCATCCAATGTAGGAACACGCAAGTCCAGCACGCGCAGTTTTTCTTGGCTCTTAAAACAAGAAATGAGCGTAGTTTCTGTATTTGGCCTATGCATTTCCTCCCAACATCCATAAATACTCTTACCAAGGTAGAGGCAAGGATAGCCAGGGGCACTATAACGCTGAGTTTTAATAATTCTCTTCTTACTGATTGGTATATGGAAGAGATCCTTTCTACTCAACCCTTTACGTTTGTCAAAACTACGCATCCTATAGAATAACTCACCGGCCTGTACTTCTGTCGTATATAAGTCTGCGTTGCTCTTCAGAATATTCTTCAACTGTGTGAATGCCGTTGAATGACGCCCTTGAAGATATGACTTCACTATCCTATTCATGTAATCGCAGTTGTTAACCACTTTTGCATAGTAGAAAATGTCAATCGTAACTTCCCTTACAAGCGACATATACTCTTTCAGACAAGCACTCAACACCTTCCGGAAGTCATCATCATATTTCTTCTGATAGTCTTCACAGCTATTAGACAGAATCCACAAAATCCCATCATATAACTCTTCATCAATATTCTTAAACATGCTACCCATACTTGGTTCCTTTTTAAACCCAAACACCCGCCCCGCCCTGCGCTTCTCCTGCATGGCAGAACGGGTGTTTCCATTCTCTATTTTGTTTGTTCCGTATGCTGCGATATTATCGCGGCCATCCTCACTCCCACTGATTCTTCCTCCTATACTCCTCCATCATCTCCATCAGCCTCTTGAAAGCCTCAACCCTCTCCTTCTTCATCTTCCCAGCATTCATCACCTTCCTGTTCGCCTTCAGCCAATTCAGATAGTCATGTTCCTCAATCCGATGCCTCGAAGGATTCCTATGGTTCTTCTCCAGAAATCCCATCACCTCATTATATCTCACCAACCACCTTTCGTCTTGCGTCATACTTCATCTTCGTTTACTATCACCTTCAGTTCAATTCCTGTCCGTTCCATTAGATAGCTCTCAGTTACGCCAAGTAAAGATAGTATCTCCTCACTTGCCTTGGATTTCGATACTCCAGGTTGCACTATGTTGATGCTATATTTCACAGGCAGTTTCCTTTTAGCAAATTTCATCAGCTCAACAAGTCTTTCGTGCGTTCCCTTGTATATCCTTGAACACTCACTGCCTCCTTTGTTCCTTTTTGTTTCTCGTCGAAGCAAATGGTTCAGCATCTCTTCCGGCTCCTTATATTTCCAGTTCGCTGATTTCTGAGCCTGCCCGCATACCTCATAAAAATTGGCTATCTGCGATGTAACCTTACCGTCATGTGCAAACTTTAGATGGTACAACTCTACATGTATCTCATTATCAACCAACTTAAGCGTAATCACATCGGCTATTTCACCCGCATTGTCATCATCATATACAATATCATAGTCCCCTTCCACCAGTTTCTGAATCACCTTATACTGGATAGAGTCTTTCTTGATATTTGGCTGAACACCCTGCGACTCCTTAAGCAAATCAACTTCATCCCAATTCCAAGCACAGAGATTATCCTTATTATACAGTGCAGGGGCAGCGTTCAACATAATAAGCTCGTTCCCTCGAAGGCT
>Ga0326512_10001283_pt1 | contig 19797 bp, 18 predicted proteins | sample 1_2617_0518_D_FD_203652 | JGI IMG/M metagenome (GOLD analysis project Ga0326512, IMG submission 203652) | Bovine rumen microbial communities from UC Davis, California, United States - 1_2617_0518 | ecosystem: Host-associated > Mammals > Digestive system > Stomach > Rumen | place: USA... | reverse complement strand
GATAATGCTATAGCCTCGATAGGTGGAACGAACAGCACGCCAATTCCACGCTTTTTTGTGTTAGCATCGAACCTAAAATAGCGACACAAAAAGGTCCGATATGAGCACATTGTCTAATGTGGAAACTGGAAGAGGCCAGGCTAAACCTCCGAGTGTCAGGCTTGCCCCTGAGACCTTCCCCGAAGCCAAGAGCTCAAAAACAGGGGTGTCGGTAAGATATATACCTGACAATAATAAGAATTGGTACGTTTTTCGGGCTTCTTACGGCAGAGAAGACAAGGCATCAGACTACATTGTAGAGGATGGCACGTTTGTATATATTGCCAAGCGTTATATACGCAAGTCGATAAATGGCAAACAAAAGAAGGTTTTGGAAACTTTAATTCCGAACCTTCTGTTCGTATATACCACAGAAGACAAGGCAAACGAGTATATAAAGAACACCACCGCTCTATCCTATCTGACTTTCTATTACAATCATTTTGAGTTGGATGAAGATCATAAGAATCCCCCATTGACTGTTTCCTGCAAAGAAATGGAGAACTTCATTCTGGCCACTTATAATAAGAACGAGCATCTAAAGTTCGTGGAAGAGCATCAATGCCATTTCAAAGGCGGTGAAATGGTAAGGGTAATTGATGGGATGTTCAACGGTGTAATAGGAAGAGTAGCCAGGGTTTCTGGCCAGCAGCGCGTTATTGTGTCAATAACGAATGTTGGATTGGTTTCTACGGCATATGTTCCTACAGCTTTTTTACAAACCATAGAAGAAGTATAATAAACCTTATTTAAATTTTCACGTTATGTTTACGATTAAAGTAATAGAACAAAGTTCTGGAAGGCCCTGCTCTGGAAAAAAAGTTCAAGTTTTTTTTGATGGCTTTTTTCGCGGTCATACAAATAGTCAATACACCGATAATAATGGTGAAGCACATTTTGATTATGATAATGGCGATGGCCAGGTATATGTTGGAGGCGAAGCAGTATATAAAGGTTACATAAGTGGCAGGAAAGTTGTATATATTTGACGAACTTTGCTGATTACAAGTGTTTTATCTATAACAGAAATGCACGGAGTTCGTCAATAATATATAATAATCTTTGTTTGCTTTGCCATTTTCGTCATTAAGTTCAAGCAATAAAGCGTATGACAGGAACCGTTTATCATCCAGTTGAATTTGATGTTACTTATCAAAACTGTTTGTCAGACTATAGGGACAACCTCTATCACAAAGGTCTTATTCGTCATGATGAATTGATGGCATTAATCAGTGGTGGAATGGCGGCTAGGAAGGCATACATAGAATCTCACAGTTCACTGTTGTATGAAGAGATTATAGATGTTTCGATGTGTTACAACTTAAACAAAAGTTATACTAAAGACGGAATATCCTTGGATGGAGGACCAGATTGGAAAAAACCTTCAAGACAATCGTCTGGCACATCCAGTTCTTCATCCAACGTGCCTAGGGCAACAAGCAGAACAACGCCCAGCTCTTCTCGCCCAAGAGCGGGGTCGTCAAGTAGTAACAATTCAAATAAAACTACCAGTCCGAACAATGAGAACGATATTGCTTTAGCCATTATTATGAATGGAATCTTTTTGCTCGGTGGTATTGTTACATACTTTATCGTTAGAGACGATTCCAGTCTGTTTTGGGCAATTATGAAGGCTGTGTGCTGGCCACTTCTTGCATCTTTTTACATATGCAAATATCTCTGGCTTTTGGCTGTGTGGATTTTTTCACTTTTCTAGGGCGTTCGGGATCATTATAAGTATTTTTGTGTGTTTAACGATTTAAAAAAAGAATATTATGGCAAAAGGTATGAAATGTCCACAGTCTAATTGCGGCTATTATATGTTGGCAGTTGACGAAAAAGAAGAGCCTAGAGGTTCTTATGTGGTTTATAAGTGTCGTGCATGCGGCTTCACATTGAGAGTATTTGAACCGAAATAAGGGATAGGGCGATGCGTGTTATAAACAATCAGACTGAATACATTGAGAGACGATTAGCTGGGGAGGAAGTTATCCCAAGGGCATATCTTTATGGGCTTACTGCTGTTGAAAAAGGGCGGTCAGCAAACGAAGTAATGGTTATCTCAATCAGTAGCCTTGATTATTCTGCCTATATCTATGAAATGAAGGAAGGAAACTTCCGAATATCATCATTCCAAGAGAATGTTCGCCATTCATTGTCTGAGGTGTTAACAAATGAATTACTAAATCAACAGACACTCACATGGTGGAAGGCTGTATTCTTTGAAATAGACGGTCAATTAACTTATGATAAAGCCTATGATGAATTTCGAGTATCAGAGAAAGGCACTCAAACTTTTCAAGAGATGATTCAATCCGTTAAACAATCTTTCGAGAGTCTGAACCTTCCTGCAATACCGTCTATAGTCTGTATCGTTGGTGAATATTCAATGAACCCATTAATTCGATACGTTCTACAACAGAAACTGGCTCCTCATAATAACATTTATCTGATTCCATGTGAGGATTTAATGACAGATACTTTTGAAGGTTCACAGAACAGACTCATTCACCCGACCGAAAAAATCCAGGCCTTACCCATGAGGATAAATGGAGTGTTATTTACGGATTTAATGATGCAACAGCCCGTTCCCATCACTTTTCCTCTGCTGTGTTTAGATAACATCTTAGTTAATGATATTCCTTGGAGTCGGTTGGCTTCTGACAGGAGCCCTGACTACAGAGCCGGGAATCTTGAGTTCAAGCAACTTTATCTTCATGCCGAATGCGATGTGTATGGCGATATTTTCCTTTCATGCGTGGACATTCGCAGAAATCGAACAATAGTAAAAATATGAATAAAAAAGCATCCCAATTGTTATGGAATCATTTAAGACATTATTGGATGACAAAAATTTAGATCAGTTAAGCCGAGAACTGACCCAGTTTATCCATTCGGCAGACGGTTACGCAAACCGCCTGAAGTTAACATATGCATTACTTAATCTCATTGACGAGAGTTGTACGCTTTTGAAGACAGTTGATTTGGATGGTTTTATCTCTGATATAAATAAAAGAATAGAAGATGTTGAAACACAATCTAACAATCTGAAGGAAGTCTATCGTCGACATTTGTATTCAAACAAAGATATAAGTTCCGTTTTGGCTAATCCAGACGAAAATAGGGTGACAAATCTGCAAAAAGAGATAGAGGGACTTCTTGTGGAATATGACAGTATTTTGAAAGGAATACTTGAAATACGTGAGAAACTTCCAGTGGAAAAACTGTTGAAAGAAAACAATAAAAATGAGTGCAACCTTGAACATCCTGCAGTTGTGCCGTAATGGGACCAGAGCCTTAGGACCCGGTCTTAGGTATGTTGTATGGGTACAGGGATGTCCTTTCCGGTGTTCCCATTGCGAGACACCTGAGGGCCGCAGCTTTTCACCGAATACGTTGATTGACGTCAACGAATTAGCTCAAGATATTATAAGTCGGCCAGAGATAGAAGGCATTACCATTAGCGGCGGTGAGCCGATGGAGCAGGCAGGTCTTTTGGCTGACCTTCTAGGACTGGTGTCGGCAAGACGCCCGGAACTGAATGTCATCTCCTATACAGGCTACCAGATAGAACAACTCAAAACAGATGATGCTTTAAGGTTCATCAGTTGCCTTGACGTGCTGATTGACGGTCCTTACATACACGAAAAGAACGACAATTTAGGACTTCGAGGCTCATCAAACCAACGAGTACACTTCCTGACAGACAGACTTTCCAGCTATGCCAAGATGTTTACCGAAGAACGTAGAAAAATTGAAATAAGGTTCAAAGGACCATATGTCAGCGTCATCGGACTGACAAACGCCAATTATACAGGAGAAGGGCTGCCTGTGGGTATGACAAACAATACTTTAAAAAAGAATTAACAAAATAAATCAACAAATATAAAAATAGTAAAACATTATGAGTACAAGAGTAGACACGCCTTTCGGTTCATATGAGATCTATCAAGGCAGGATATGGAGTATTAGTCCAGAACTTAAGGATTTCTTAGGTAATGTTAATCCGACAACCCAGAAAGAATTAAAGCGTATTTTAGCTCAACGTGTCAAAGAGGCGAGAAACTCCTCAGAGCGGAACAAAGCCCGAATGGAGAAACAAATGGCCGAACTGAAGGAGCATGCAGACAAGGCAGCCAAACGTGCAGCGGAAGAGGCGAAACGACGTGCTGACCAGAGGATTGCCGAAGCGAAGAGCGCCATTGAAGCCAAGATGAAAAAGTCAGAAGAAAAAATGGCTGGACGTATTTCTGACTTGCGTGAGGATACTCGCCGTAATCTGGAGTCACTGCGCAAACAACAGCTGAAAGCCCTGAAAAACCTGGAAGACAAGGTGTATGATGACATGGACAATATGCATCGACAAATAGATTCCAGAATAGATGGATTGGCTCATGACATGACGGTCATTCAGGAAGACCTTCTTAACCGAGTAGCAGAAGTACAGTCGAATGTTGACATGACCAATGCCCGTCTGGATGCTACCAATGAACATATCAATATGGTTGAAGCAGGGCTGCTGGATCTTACTGATTACGTAGGTGAAATGGAAGAGACAATTAACCGGAGATTCTCTGCCCAGGAAGAAGAAATACAGAACATCCAAGACGAGGTCGCAGAAATCCAAAACAGAATGGCCGCTATTGACGTTCGCGGCATAGAGCGTGCAAAGCTAGCCATTGCCTTGATGGATGAGGTGGAGAACAATAATGACTTAAACCGCTTCGTACCCCAAAAGGCAGAGGAGGTGCGTCGCAGGATGCAGGCTCTTGGAAACATAGGAGCTACCGGAGCAGAATTGTCGGCTGCTGCAAACGAGGCCATTCTTGCTGCACAGGAACTTGAAATAGAATGTACACGCGAGAGGTTGAAGTATGAACAGAAGGAGGAATTGACCCGCACAATGCTGGAGGCTGTTTTAGAAACCGTGAACAATCTACGTGAAATTCAACTTACTGAAGATGACGGAGAAACACCCGTATCAATCGAAAATAATTTTTGGTCAAGAGGCCGCTATAATACACTAAGGGACCATCTACAATCATTGACAGATGAGATAGATAAAAGAAGTGGAACCGATATGACGATAGAACGACTTGACGAAATTCAGGAAGAAATTCTCAAAGGTGAGGTGGAAATCCGTGAGATTACCAGCCAGTCCGTTGCAAGAGTCAATCTGTCACAAGCACGTATGCAGGCTATCAGCGACATTATCGGAGTGATGGAAGAACAACACTGGACAGTAATCGGCAAAAATGAAGATCAAGAAGAAATTGGATATATGGGTGGAGAAATGCCCTCAGACTATCGTGAAGGTGCCTTTGCCCGCTTACAAAATGACTTAGGCGAGGAGGTCACAGTGATTGTCGACCCCTATGACGATGACAAGAACTCGTTGGGATTCCATTTCAGTAGCACCAAGAAAGAACTTACTGATGAACAGACTGAGCAAAAAGTATCGGAAGTGGCAGATCAGATAGCCCAAAGTGGTTATCAAGTTGGACAACCGAAATGCTCAACTCATGCCCCGATGCCAGAGATGGAATCGGCCAAAAGTATGTCGGAGAAAGGGACCGCTCAAAAGATTCATCAGAAAAGCAATCATAAATAATACATTTTTATGTCTGTTAGCAGAATACAAGAGCTGGATATTGACAATCGTCCGCTTGTTACCGGAATCTACGGACTCACGGCAGCAAACGAATACTATGTGGATAAAGATTTGCGCAGCTATTATCTTTGGGAGGAGCTATATCTCTATCTGCATGAGAATGGATATATTACCGTGTTCTACAACATTGATGACAATGAGTTCAGTTATCAGGAACGGGATTTGGAGCTGTTTTTCCGCAAGATTGAAGTGAATGAGGAAGGCCATCAGGATTCCCTTTCGCAAGGATCTCCACGTAGGCGGCATACTCGATGCCGTGGACCATTGGGATTTGCTCATCCATATAGTTCTGCCAACAGTAGAACATCTGATTCAAGCGTGCCTCCTCCCAGTGCGCGGTCAAATGAAGGGCAGCATAATGCGAGTGGATTGCAAAGTCATTACCCCGACTTTCAGGTTCATTATAGTGGCATGACAGGTGATTTCTTCCAGACTGTGAGAAGGAGGTCTGGATTAGAGTTCCTTGAATGTTGTTTCAGGTACGCGGAAGAGTATAAGGAAAGGAAATTAGCCGTAGTGTTCACTATCCCAGAATCATCAGAGGTTGAGTCTCAACACTATAATTTAGCATGGACAAAAATAAGAAAATATATACAGGGGCATGGTAAGGCAAACTTATCCTTACGCATACTCGTACTGTATTCTAGCCCTGACACTAAGGCCTTGTTTGATCCAGATAATTGTGGGGCTTTTTTCTATCTGAAATATTTCAAGGATTTGTTTAATTCCACTAATTTGTTTCGAATTGGGCGTCCAGGAATGGATGAGATAGGTAATGTCCTTAATAAACGAAGGGTTGAAGAAAATGGCCTTGATGGCTTCTTCAACCTTCCATTTCAAACGGTATGCCGTAACCTTTGGCAGGATTTTCCCTTAAGGGATGAAAAGGGAAACAAGATAACCGATCCCGATACACATAGGACAAGGCAACTGCAAATGGTGAAGGAGATGATGCCTCCTGCTCTTCCCAAGCCCATTCTTGAAATCTCACTTCAAAAGCTGAAAGATGAGGGTGGATGGAAGAAACTAGACTCCCTCATCGGGATGGATGACATTAAGAATAAAATCAGGGCTTACATCAAAGCTTTCCATGATTTCAGAGAAGGGCGAAATGATACGTTCAATCCCCACATTGCGCTGACGGGAAATCCCGGTACAGGAAAGACCACAGTGGCACGAATTATCGGAGAGATTCTTCGTGAAGAAGGATTGCTCGCGCACGGGCATTTCGTTGAAACCTCACGATCTGACCTTGTCGGACAATATGTTGGTGAGACCTCTGTAAAGACGAGTGATGTATGCCGGCAAGCTAGGGGAGGGGTGCTTTTCGTTGATGAAGCCTATCTCCTCTGCGATGAGGATCAGCAAGGTGGCAGCGGCCCCGACTATGGCCTGGAGTCTATTGGAGCCATGCTTCCCTTCATGACCTCTACAGGAAAGGACTATGTGTTTGTCTTTGCTGGCTATCCAGAAAAAATCGATTATTTTCTTAAGAAAGGAAATCCTGGACTGAGAGGTCGCGTGCCTTATATTTGGAAAATTGAGGACTATCAACCGGACGTGCTTTATCAGATTGCCAAGAACGCGCTAGGCGACATGGAAGTTACTGAAGAGTTTCGCGTAGCACTGCAAATGTTGCTGGCATACAAGTACGCTATGCGTAGCCCAAAGAACTGGCGCAATGCAGGTGAGGCTGAGAATATCGTGCAGAAAATTAAGACCAATTACTCTGAACAGGGCAAGAATGGCCCCATGGATGTTGACAGCATTCCCGAGGAGTACATACGCCACATCAAGGACATTTCCGTTGAAGAGGAACAGGCTATAATGCACGACCTGAATGAGCTTATTGGACTTGGTGAGGTGAAGATGAAATTGCAGGGATTAATCTCCAAGGTACTGTCTAATCGATATATCATGAGAAATTCCAAGGACATAGCACCTTCCGCGGAAAACTTGAACTTTGTGTTTACAGGCAATAGTGGTACGGGAAAAACCACTGTGGCAAAGATGATAGGGAGAATATTGTATAGTTTTGGTATTCTGGAGTTTCCCGATGTAATAAAGGCTGATGTTCGTATCATCAATCATGGTGACCCAGCCCATAATATAGTTGAGTATTTTGATAAGGCAGTTGGCAAAGTCCTATTTATTGATGAGGCCTATTCGCTCATAAACAATGGAGACGTGAGAGCTATCGATGCCATGGTCGATGCTCTCACTGATGATAACTACAAGGGAAAACTGTGTGTTATTTTGGCCGGCTATCCTATACAAATAAAACGCTTATTAAATAGTAATGAGGGTATGCCGAGCCGTTTCCCCAATGAAATCAGGTTTGAGGACTATACCAGTGAGGAACTGTGGAGGATTCTCCAGTTAATGGCAGAACATCATCACCCTCCTTTAAAAATAGCCGAAGAATGCCATCCTTATGCAGTCTTTCATTTTAGCCGCATTAGCCATGACAAATTCTCCAATGCTCGTGAAGCGGAAAATCTTCTTAATATGCTTCAGCAAAAAATGGGCATTAGAGTGCGAGAGCAACATCTGACAGAATTCATAATCTTACCAGAGGATTTTGATACATTTGGCAAAATAGATCCTTCATTAGTGAAGATTGATGACGGCACCAGTCAGAGGACACCCTTTGAACGACTTGATAGTCTTCAAGGTATTGATAAGATTAAAAAACAGTTTGAGAAGTACCTTAATAAATTGGAGTTTTCTATCAATCACCCGCAGTCTGAGGCACGGTTTCGTCCACACATGGCATTTCTCGGCAATCCCGGTACTGGCAAGACTACTGTGGCTAGGATTTTCGGTGACATACTAAAGGAAAAGAACTTCCTTGAAAACGGTAAGTTTATAGAAGCCAAAGCTGAGAATTTTATCGCTGGATATGAAGGAGGTACTCGTGAGAAGACATTGGCCAAATGCGAAGAGGCCCGTGGTGGCGTCATGTTTATAGACGAGGCCCATCAGTTCTACAAACAAAAAGATGAACCAGGCTATGCCTATGCCCAAGAAGCACTTGGCGTGATTCTTACAGAGTTGGAAAGCCGTAATGATACACTATATATATTTGCCGGGTATAAGAATAAGATGAACGAGTTCCTTAATAAGGCTGATGATGGCTTGAAGTCAAGGATTACAACCATATTTGAGTTTGAGGATTATACTCCAAATGTACTAACCACCATAGTCCGTTCCAAACTGAAGGGTCTGAATACTACCATAGAATTTGACAAGTGGCTTGAACTCGCTGTAAAAAACATCTATAACAAACGAAACCCGTTCAATTTTGGTAATGCTCGTGAAATGGACACCATGGCAGTAGAGATTCTTGATATGCATCGTGAGTTGCATGAGAGTTGCGGGCCATTAGATGCCGACTGTATCCCGGAGAGTTATCTGGCCAGCATGAGGGAAATGACTCCGCAGCGGGAGGCCGAATTGCGCAGTGAACTGGAAAGCATGGTTGGACTTGACAATGTGAAGAAAACTCTCTGGACGATTACTGACAGTTTAAAAGGAAAGCGCAAGAAGTTGAAACGTGGCAAAATTACCGGTTTTGAACCGGAAGATCTGACATTCTTGTTCATGGGTAACCCCGGAACAGGAAAGACAACAGTGGCCCAACTCCTTGGCAAGATTCTCTACGGCTATGGCCTTTTGTCGAGCGACGAGGTAAGAATTTATGGAAAGGATATGATTGTTGACAAATACGTAGGTGGCACATTAAAAAATGTCACGAAGATGTTTGACGAGTCATTCGGGCGTGTTTTGTTCATCGATGAGGCATATATGCTGGCAAAAGACGAGCATGGGAAAGAGGCGCTTGACCAGATGACGGATTTGATGGAAAACACCAACTACAGAGGGAAGATGGCTATTGTGATGGCCGGCTATGAGGATCAAATCAATCAGATGCTCAATTCAAACGAAGGACTCAGCACCCGTTTCAAGTATCATGTATTGTTTAACGACTATACTAATGACCAACTTTGGCAGATATTTGAAAACGAGATGCGGAAGCAAAATCTGATCATTGAAGAAGAATGTAAACCATACGCCGATGCCTATTTCAACTACATGAGAAGGTCATCCAGGAATTTTGGCAATGCACGTGATTGCCGTAACCTGAAAGACTTGGTAATAGCCAACCAAAACACCCGAATTGGCAATGCTCCAGACGATGTGGATGACGAATACCTCATGACTGTCTTACCAGAAGATTTTCCTTATTATGTCGAGATAAAAAGACTCCTTGGTATGATGAAAAGAGACCATGCAGTAAAGGATGAGGTGTCACCAACGCATGATAGTGACGAACCGTCAGACAATATCTGCATAGACTGTGCTGCCAATGACCATGAAAAGCGAGTAACGGAAATCAGAGACATCGAATCTGCCGTAGGCCTGTTGCACAGCAGTTATGGAGAAGGAACGGCGTTCATTGTCAGTTTAGCGCAGAAATACATCCTCACATGCAGCCATGTCATAGAAAACATTTCTCCAGGCGAAAGTCTTGAGTTTAAACTCAGCTCAGGAGACTTTCACACGCAGGCACATCTATTGTGGAATAATTACTTATATGATATGGCCCTGTTAGTCCTCGAGGATCTTCCCGAAGACGCCCGCTATCTGGAATTGGACAACAATGTCGATAAAGACCCGGAAAAACTTACAAAAGTGATTATGTGTGGATACCCAGATGGTTCCGAATTCGCCAGTGGTGTGTCGTTAGTAGAAAGCTCCATTAACAACTACGAAAAGAGCCGCTGCTGGAACGACCGTCAATACGACACCATCTACTCTAACCTCAGTGCCACCCATGGTTGTTCTGGCGGTCCGGTAGTTCGTCAAGAAGACATGACCGTTGTGGGACTTCTTCAGGGAGGTAAAGAAGGTGGAGAGATACAACTTATTACCGATATTCATCAGTTGTTCAAAAGTATTACAATTAAATCATAAGAAGATATGAACTGTCCTATTTGTAATAAGGAAAAAGCGTTGAGTACAATGTTCTGTGAACATTGTGGCTTCGAAATCCATATCCTGCCAGAAGATGTCAGCGATGCGGTTAGAGCCTACGAGCAAGAACGTATTGAAAAATACAAGGAACGGATGCAACAAATGAGCGAGGCCGAAAACAAGGCTAACGAACTAACGGATCAGTTGCTTGCTGCCACAAACCGAGCCGATGCGGCAGAAAAGACAGTAGCTGAGCAAACCAAGGAAATTCAGGAAATTCAAAAGGAAAAGAATGAATTACAAGAGCAGATTCATGCAAGTAATGTAGAAAAGCCGTTAGCATTTCTGGTGATGATGCAGGGAGATAGTATTTCTGCCTTATTTAGTATATATGAAGGTGAGAATAGTTTCGGCTACATGAAATCTCACGATAGGCATCAACAGATAATTTGTAATGCACATGTTGCTGATAATCATTTTGTCATTAAAGCAACAATATCAACGGATTCTAAAGGACGTCCCAGGACTAAATTTTATGTAACTCCAGGAGATGGACGGATTTATCGTTCATCCAATCAAGCGAATCTGATCAGTTCTGAGGTTGAATTAGAGAAAAATGAGTGTGTATATATAGATAATGTGAAATTTACTCTTGTTGCTAACAAAAGATAACTGATATGGAAGACATTTCTTTATATTCAGCTGAACAGCAGTTACAGATGCTTGTCGGGCTTGATAAAATTATAGATCAACTTGGCCATTTCCGAAGAATCGTCAAGGAATCTCTTGAACAAGACCGCAATGGGTTTATTCCTCAGCTAGCCTTTCTGGGAAATCCTGGTACGGGGAAGTCAACTATCGCACGATTGTTTGCTAAAATTCTTCATGAAGAGGGCATTCTTTCTAAAGGCCATATCGTTGAAACGTATCCGGATCAGTTAATTAGTCAATATGTCGGAAGGACAAGAACTCAGGCTCGTGCTATTTATGAAACAGCAAAAGGCGGCGTACTCTTTATTGATGAAGCGTATTCACTAAATAATGGTTTCGGTGCAGAGGCCATCGAAGAACTTCTCATATTTATGACGGAAACGAATAATCGGGATACGGTTGTCATTTTAGCCGGATATACAGACCTCATGAGAGATCTCTTCAATAGTAATCCGGGACTCAAGAGGCGTTTTACGGAGGTTTGTTTCGAGGATTACTCATGTGAAGAACTATCTGAAATTTTCCGTCGGAGACTTGTCTCAAGAAAAATGTATTTTGGGGAACAGGTAGTCAAGTGCGCTCAAGCATATTTTGCCAGTTTAATAAAGAACCCGCATTTTGGGAATGCAGGTGAAGTAGATAGATTAATTTCCATCATCCTTGAACAACAAGGTAATCGCTTACGAGAAGTTCCAAATCCGACACAAGATGAAATAGCTACCATTCTACCAGAAGACTTTCCGGTATTTGAAACCAGACTTGAAACGAATAATGGAGAAAATAGAGATGGCCTTTCCTCTTCAGAAGCCAATGAGTTCCGTGAGCCAATGAACGTTCCTGTAGATGAACCTCCCAAAGAGGTTGAGGCCCGTCAAGATGTTGTTGAGGTTGTCAATAAACAGATTAATCAGATTGAAACAAACCTCACTGATCAGATTGACAGTCTGAAAGAATCCTTTTCTGGCATACAAGAAATTGTGGAAAATGTTCAGTTCAATGTAGCCATGCTTGTACAAAAACAGGCATCTTCTGCGGATATGGCAGTCTTGCAACGTGAAAACGAAGCCTTTAGGAGCGACAGTAATATGAAACTGATGCGTCGCTATGGAATTGATGCTATGATCAAGACCTATCAGACCATTTGCGACAGGATTTTCCACCTCAAGCACACTCATTTGGAAAATCCGACAAATGAAACTGAAATTAATACTCTTAATTGGGTCCTCAAACGAATAGAACGGCAGTTCAAACCTTTGGGTATTAAACTAAAGTCATCTCAACCAGGAACCAGTATAGATGAATCTGTTATGGTAGTATATGGTTCCGATGGTGAAGATGTTGATGATAGCGAGGCCATCATTGTAACCGATGATGCGAACCTGAAAGACACTGTTAAGGAGAGCGTCTGCCCTGCTTTTGTTTGGACTATTCCATCATTGATTGGCGATGCAAAAGAATGGTATATGGAAGTCGAAAAAGTATGTATATATAAATAATAAACTATGACAGTTTACGGTATTGATTTAGGAACATGTTACTCCTGTATTGCAAGAGATGATGGTGCAGGAGTAGTAATGCCCGTTGAATTAATCTACAGTAATGGGAAAAAATTTGTACCTTCTGTGGTTACGTTTGATAGAAATTCCGGACAGCCCAAGGTCGGAGATACAGGAAAGGCATGTCTAAGAACAAGGCCAGATTGTACAAAGGCTTTTGTTAAGAGAGAAATGAACCGAGAATTTTGCGAGCGCGAGATTTCTATCGCAGGAAAGATGCGGCTGATTTCCCCAGTAGAAGTTTCCGCATGTATTCTTAAACATCTTTTCGATGGGGCCAACAAGGTAGAAACTGGCGCAGGAAGAAATTCTGCTACACATGCAGTTATAACTATTCCGGCTAAATTCGACGAGCAACAGAGGGCAAGAACAAAACTGGCTGCTCAAATGGCAGGAATTCAAGTTCTTGGTTTATTGAACGAACCTACAGCAGCGGCAATTGCTTATGATATTCCTGCCGGAAATACAGTTCTTGTATTTGATCTTGGTGGCGGAACTCTAGATGTGAGCATCGTTACCAATGATAGAGGCAACTATAAAGTTATCGGCACACCCGCAGGAGATGATCACCTCGGAGGCATGGATTGGGATGAAAGGATTATTGATCTTGCTTTTCAGAAAGTCGGTAGGCGTCCTGACCGGTCAAATGCCAAGGAATGGAATCTTCTGATGGGTAGAGCAGAGAAGATTAAACTTGCTCTTACGGATAGTGATGTTGTCATTGACGATGAAGTAGATGAAGGAAATATCATTGAGGACGAGGAAGTAGAGATTGAACGCTCTGAATTTGAAGTTATGTGTCAAGATCTGCTTAATAGATGCTGGGCTGTAGTAGATAAAGCCATCGCTAATGCCAAGGCACAGAACTCCAAACTAAAGATTGACTTTTTCCTGACGGTCGGAGGCTCTTCACGTATGCCAATGATTCGAAAGGGAATCATCAGTCGCTATGGTTCAGTCTACGGAAAGGGGAAATCAGAGGGTGATTGGCTGAGAATAAAAGATCCAGACACCGCAATAGCTATGGGTGCAGCAAAATATGCACAAATGGTTACAAAAAGTAATGGACAATTGAGTGACTCAACAGAAAATGGATTCAAAACATTAGAAGACAAAGCTACTCACAGCTATGGGTTACATATTTTGCGAGACGGTAAGAACGTCATTAAAAATCTAGTAAAATCTTCCGACCCAATTGTTTTTCAGCAAGATTTTGGCGGTTTATCCTTAAGTAAGGCTATTGATAGAGCAATAGTAAGAGTGTATGAAAATGGAATAACAGGAGACTATGCAGACTTAGAGAAAAGTAAATTGATATTCGATCAACATTTCGTCTTGCATAAAATACAGCCACGGGGAACTCCTGTCGGATTGAGGATTAACCGTGATAAAGATGGACTAATCAAAATTACACTCACTTGCGTAAACCAGCAAGAAACTTTTGATGTGAATCCCCCCGAACAGCTAATTGATGACGAAACACGGACAAACATAGAGAATTCTCTAAAATTGATGGATTAATATGGAAACGATGAGAACGAATTCAAATGATAATGGACTGTTAGAAGAACACACTTCGAATAGGAAATTAAGTGGTGAAGGCTTGCTTGAGGAGTCAACAGGAAATGAAGGCTTGATTGAGGAGTCAACAGGAAGTGCCGGCTTACTCGAGGAATCAACAGGAAATGAAGGCCTACTTGAAGAGTCAACAGGAAGTGAAGGCTTGCTTGAAGAAACCGAATATCACATTAACAGTAACTATTGTTCAGAATGTGGTAACAAGTATTCTTCACCCAGCATAGCTTTTTGTCCCCAATGTGGGCATCCCCGCAAAGTTAAGAAAACCTGGTAAAAAAATAATTTATGACACAGATAATGAACAAGTGTCGGGTTTGTGGCCAATATTACGGTTTTGGAAATCCCCAATGCCCGAATTGCAATAATCCCACAGGAAGTGTATTTTGCTATAAATGTGGTTCAATCATCAATGGAAGTGACAACTTCTGTCCCATCTGTGGAGACGATAGAAGGACGCATCCATATAGTCCATACGAAAGAGGGGCTAAGCGAAACCCATTTGGGCCTTTGGGTGCTGCGCCGGATGGCATTGACGCGGTAGACCTTGGATTGTCTTATAGATGGGCTTCTTGCAATGTTGGAGCCACCCGTCCTGAGGAAAGGGGCAGCTTGTATGCTTGGGGAGAAACCGAAGAGAGAACGACGTGTGATTGGAGCACCTATACCCGTTGCGCTGGCAGTCAAAACACCTGTTATGATCTTGGCAGGGATATTGCAGGTACCGAATTCGATACTGCCAGGGTAAAATGGAGTGGAAAATGGCAAATTCCTTCTTGCCAGCAAATAGAAGAATTGCGAGATAGATGCACATGCGAATGGACTACCTTTAGCGGATCCAAGGGAGTCAGATGTGCTGCACCCAACGGTAATAGCATATTCATACCCGAAGGTTCATACTGGCTTTCTGAACCGGAAGGTACGAACTGTGCGCATTTCTTTACCATAGGTGAGAAGGGCTTTGTTATTCTGTCACACAAACAAGGTTCCGCTGTGGTTCGTGCTTACCGCTACGGTTTAAAGCTTATTCGTCCGGTGGTAGACAGTTATTACATTTCTAATATCTAATAGCCCCAAATATTTAGAAAACACGAAAAACATGAAATGTCCTACATGTAATACCATAGATCACGAGAGCGGAGCCAGATTCTGCCATAAATGTGGTACTGCGTTAATCCCTGATAGATGTGCGCAGGTAAACAATCTTCCTTCAATGAGAACTTTCACCGTCAATGGAGTTTCCTTCAATATGATTTTCGTTGAAGGCGGATCGTTTTGGATGGGTGCTCAAAATAAAGATGCTTCATATAGAAATTATGATGTTGATGCTATCAACATTGGATATGATTTTTTTCACCAACCAGGCCTTGAAGCCTGTAGAGAAGATCCTATTCATCAAGTAACATTATCCTCCTTTTACATCTGTGAGACCCTTGTTACTCAAGGATTATGGGAGGCTGTTATGGGATATGCTATGGGGACGCGTTGGCGTAACGGTAGAGGGATTGACTACCCGCTTTACGACATTGGCGCATTTGATATGGTAGACATTTTCTTAAATAAATTGAACCAACTTTCTAAAACAACGTTCTTGCTGCCTTCTGAAGCTGAGTGGGAGTATGCAGCACGTGGTGGTCGTTTTTCAAAAGGATATAAATATTCTGGAAGCAACAATATTGAAGAGGTGGCATGGTGGAACGGTAATAACGGAGCATGTATTCATCCTGTTGCTCGGATGTCTCCCAATGAATTGGGCATTTATGATATGAGTGGTAACTTGGAGGAATTGTGTTCAGATTATATCAGCGAATATCTTAGCATTCCTCAAACGAATCCAAACACAATAGAGCGTTTGGGTCGTAAGGTTTATGGGTATAATATGGTTTTGAGAGGGGGATCCTGGATTGACGACAAGTCCATGTGTCGGGTAACGAGCCGCTCATATGTGGCAGGAAGCAAATATTTCAATCCAGGGGTTGGGTTAAGATTAGTTATCCCGGCAGAATTGCAAGTATAATAGATTATGAGATGTCCAGATTGTAATTCCACAGACCACGAACCAAACGCAAAATTCTGCCATGTGTGTGGTCACCAATTTGATAATGAACCCGAAGAGCTCTCTTCCGTTCGAGTATTTAATGTAAAAGGCGTGGAGTTCAAAATGATTCAGGTGAAGGGCGGTTCCTTCATGATGGGTGCTCATAAAAAAATAGAAGATGTTTTTGAACATGAAAGCCAAGGTCATCCTGTTTCTCTCGGCACTTTTTGGATTGGAGAAACAGAAGTTACCCAAGAGTTATGGAAAGCTGTGATGGGTGAAAATCCCTCTACTTTTAAGGAACTTAAGCGTTGGAGTTTCAGTAATCTGATTCATCCATCATATAAAAGTCGTCCTGTAGAGAGCGTCTCGTGGGAAGACTGTCAAGACTTCATAAAAGAACTAAACAGGTTGACTCATGAGAATTTTCGTTTGCCTACAGAGGCTGAATGGGAATATGCTGCCAGGGGAGGTCAACAATCCCGTGGTTATCATTATGCAGGAAGCAATAACCCCGACGATGTAGCATGGTATCTGGACAATAGCGGAAATGTAGGAGGCCTTTATGGCTATAGCGACAAAGAATTGCAAAAGTTAACCAAGAATCATCGACAACCCCATCCGGTAAAACTAAAATCACCTAACGAGTTGGGGATTTACGATATGAGCGGAAATGTTTGGGAGTGGTGTCAAGAAGAGTCGTCGCCTCGTCATTTGTATCCAAATGATCCTACATCTGCGATAATTGGCTATGATGCTCACAAAATTCGCGGAGGTTCATGTCTGCGTCAATCATGGGAATGCCTTATTGTATGTTCATCTCAGGGCTATAATAGATCCAATTTGGAGGATACAGGTCTTCGCCTGATTCTCACCACATAATCTTTTCCCTATATTAATGTATAGTATGAAATGTCCAAATTGTAAAACAACCGATCACGAAGAAGGTGCACGGTTCTGCCATATTTGTGGAACTAAATTATTAAGTAATAATGATGCTATGGCGATTTCACCGAAAAGGCTACATGCAGCCTTTCCCTTTGATATCATGAATAAGTCGGAAAATGAGATAGCAATAGATTTAGGACTGCTTTCCGGAACAAGATGGGCTTCACATAATATTGGAGCATTAAAGCCGCAAGGCACTGGCGATTATTTTGCTTGGGGAGAAATTGAAACAAAGGAAAAATACACCTGGAAAACTTATTTGCACTGTGAGAACGGAGAAAAAAACTCCTGCCGAAATATGGGGGTTGGCTCTAAGATACCAGGGTCAAAGTATGATGTCGCTCATATGAACTGGGGAATGTTTTGGATGATGCCAACCCGAAATCAATTTCTTGAACTGATTGATAACTGTACGTACGAGTGGACCAATGCCGGGGGTAGGTTTGTCAGCAAGATTAATGGGAACAGCATCTTTCTTCCATCTGCCGGCTCGTTTAAAGACACTGAATGTAGTGGGAATATCGGGTTCTATTGGTCATGCGAGTTTGATGCCGATAATATCTGCAATGCATTTGCACTGACATTTGATGATCAAGCGGCAAGCATTGGTCAATACTACCGTAAAAATGGTTTTGTTGTTCGGCCTGTAATATCTTCATTTTTCTTTAAATAATATATCAACAACTATGATATGTCCGAATTGTAATGCGACCGACCATAAGGACGGTGCAATGTTCTGCTATAGATGCGGAACTGGTCTTACTGATGATGGCGTGGAATTTAAAGAAGAAAAGGAAGTTCTATCGACTTCCTCTGAGAACACATTTCCACTAGTAAGGTCTTTCGATGTCAATGGTGTGATATTCAAGATGATTCACGTTGAAGGAGGGACGTTTATGATGGGGCCTCCGTCTGAGGAGTACGGAGGGATTATTCACCAGGTCACTCTCGATGATTTTTTTATTGGAGAAATTCCAGTTACCATGGAATTATGGAATGCGGTGATGGGTGAAGGAGCGTGGAAATGGCATCCTTATTTCAGCGATTCTTATAACAGCAACGGATACATAATAGAAAATAGAGACAACATCTCTCCGTTAGTGGCCGTGAGTGGAGTGAGTTGGGAAGAATGTAAGGAGTTTATTGACGAAATTAGTTTATTGACTAATACTTCTTTCCGATTTCCTACAGAAGCAGAGTGGGAGTATGCTGCCAAAGGAGGGAAACTCAGTAGAAATTGTAAATATAGTGGAACGAATAGCCGTCATAAGGTAGGAGGTGAATTACACGATCCTGTTAAGCTTGGAATCCCCAATGAATTAGGTATTTTTGATATGAGTTCAGGATGTGCAGAATGGTGTTATGATTGGCGGCATCCAATTGACAATATAGCGACATCCAATCCTAAATGGGAGTTTAATCCGAACGACCCTAATTGTGATCGAAACTCGCATTTAGTGCGTGGAGGACGTGTTCCGGTTTGGGATTGTAGATGTATTGGCCCAGGACATTATTATCAAGACCACCATGATATAATAGGCTTGAGGCTAGCTATATAAGATGTTTTAATTAACGTAAGAGTAGATATATGAAATGTTCGAAATGTAATGCGACCGACCACGAAGAAGGCGCTCTTTTTTGCCATGTTTGTGGTACACAACTCAGAGAAAATGACGTTGTGTCAGTAAGGAAGGACGAGTATAATAATTTGTGCCAAAGCGATGCAAGGTTGAAAGAGCTTTTGCAAAAAGGATATGCTCCACAGGGTAGTTTTTTGATCAGTGACACAGAATATAAATCCCTAAACGATTCCAAGAGGAGCCTTGATACCATCCTCCGTCAAGGTTATGCTCCAAGCGGGAAAATCCTTATTAGCAAAGCTGAATATGAAGCATTAAGCAGAAGACCTTCTAAGGATGGTGGTAATTCCACGAGATGGCTTATCATTGCATCGGTAGCTTTTATCGCTGTCCTGTTGTTTTTAGTAATAAAGAACACTATATCCAATGAGCATTCAAGTACAGATGAACCCGCTACTGAGATAATTGTTGAACAGACTGAGTTTCCCAATAATCTTTCAGGTAATTACATCGTAAGAATAATGAAAGGCAATAGCAATTCAAATGCATCAGTCAAAGTATATCAGGAAGGGAGTGGTTATGCCATGAATGTCTATTCCTCTACTATAACCAAAAAGTATACTTTCACGTATAATCCCTCTACAGGGGTAATATTATCCGACGAGTTAGGGAGTGGCAAGGCGAGAATAAAAGGAATTACTA
>Ga0326512_10001282_pt1 | contig 19797 bp, 28 predicted proteins | sample 1_2617_0518_D_FD_203652 | JGI IMG/M metagenome (GOLD analysis project Ga0326512, IMG submission 203652) | Bovine rumen microbial communities from UC Davis, California, United States - 1_2617_0518 | ecosystem: Host-associated > Mammals > Digestive system > Stomach > Rumen | place: USA... | reverse complement strand
CGATGCACGCCACGCAGTCGGTGCCGTTCATAGAGCTGAGCATCTGCCTCAGCCCTTCGATGTTGTCGAGCGGGTACCAGGTGAACTCGTTCAGCCTCGCGTGATACACACAGGCGAAGCCCTTCGCGCCTGGGTCTATGCCAATAATAAATTCTCTCATATCTCCCAAATTAGCATGATTTCTTTGTTGATGTTAGTCGATAGGCGGCAGCCATCGGCAAGTGCAAGAGCAGCGAGTTCATTCTCCACATCGGTGCCGGCAATGCCAGGGCATAACTGTTGAATCTCCCGAGCCGTCACTACCAGCGGTCTGATGTGTCGCTGGTTCTTCTGCACGAGCACCTGCCGTGCCGCGTCCTTGATTGTCTTAGAAGGGTAGGTCATCGTCTTTCGATTCTATGGTCTTCGCTTTCGCGTCGGCATACAACTTAGGCAGCTCTTGCATGATCCCGCGCTCTGGAGTCGGATTATTAGCTGCGACCTCGAAGGGTTTCTGCTCGCTGTAGACGCTCTGCTTCAGCTCACCGATGAAATAGTTCACTCCTTCCTTCTGCTCTGACTTTTTGCAGTAGGCCTTAATGTAGTGAGTGTCGCCATATTGGCTCGGTTCTCGTCTCTCCCCAACGTTAATACTCAGGTACTTCTTGCCATTCTTGCCTGTTCTGATAAGCTCCTTAGGGATGTCGCTCAGGCAAATGCTTCCAAAATAATCCATTTTAAAATTCGTCGTTTTTTAAAAGTTTCACATTCTCGCTAACTATCTCGTCGGCCAGCTTCACGCGTTCCATCATGGCGGCGATTGCCTCATCGTCGCGCTCAACGCGCAGCGTGAGGATCGTCGGCGATATGTAGGGATGATAGACTATGAAGTCGCACCACTTCCGCCCTGTCACGGCCAACTGGCACATGATCTGCCAGTAGTAGCCCCTGTTGATGTCCTTCATCGTGTCGCCGCGCTTGATAGCGAGGCAATACTTCAGGAAGTTCTTAGCTTGCGGGCTCTTGATTTCCACAAGTCCATCGGTGCCCACCATGCCGTCGGGGCTGCACGACAGGCATTCCATTTCTGGGTGTTTGATGCTGGGTGCTTCAGCCACCTCCACACCGGCGATCTCCATGTATTTGTCGCGGGCCATGTCTTCATAGGCCACGCCCCAGCTCATGGCCTTCGTTTCGTGACTGGTTTCGTTCAGGTAGTTCTCGAAGGCGAAGTCGTCGGCCACCATGGCGGGGTCGAGCAGACGCTCCGCGGTAACTTCATCGATGTAGCTTTTGGCGGTTTCGCCAAAGATCTCGTCTTTCTTTCGGCCGCTGGCCATCAGGTCGCCGACCTTTGAGGCGGTGAACAACCCCAGCCGTTCACGGTGCCAGTCTAATGTCCTTTGTTCAATCATTTTTCAGTATTAATTTTGTCTTTTCTTCTCTGTCGGGAGTATATCGTAATATTTTGGGGGCGTTCCCAAGTATATAACTGTTCCATGATTTTACCAGGTAAATCCAAAGGATTTCGGATTTAAGTTTCTTCCCCGAGACAGCAACATCAAGTAAGGTCTTTCTCAAAAGATTTGCTGCTGGGATGTTAGTGGTCTCCAAAGAAAATAAAGCATCAAAAAATGGGTATACTTCTTCTTTAGTGTAGCCACCTGTGTGCGTGAGATAGTAACACAAACCTCCGGCCCATGACCCTGTTAGGATTCTTGCTCTTTGAATGAGCCCTTTTATGAAACTGGCGGTTTCTTCAAACCCTTCAGGGTCTCTTCTATATAACTCGTACCTCTCAGTGTTTGAGTTTCTTTTTGACCAGCTGATTGATGACCCATTGTTTTCGTATAGTCTCCCTTTCTTGACAATACGGTCATTTGCGACAATAATAGCCCCAACAAGGTTATAATTCTTAACGCCTTGCATAGCTAAGAGCTGACCAATGGCACGATGGCGGCCACAATCATAAGTGGTAAAAGCGTCAGTAGATGCTCCACGACATACATCAAATCTCACAGGGATGCCAGCGGCTAAGACAGCTTGAAGGCGATGGTGGCCGTCTAATAAGTGCCCCTCGTTATCGAATATGATAGGCACACCATTAAGTAACCATTTTCCAGCCTTCATTGTGTCGGCATAACTCTGAACATAGACCTTACTAATAGGTCTGTTCCCATCACTTGTCCTTAAATACTCAGCCGCTTTTGCGGGAGTAATGTTTTCAGTTACATAATTCATTATTTATAAATATTTAGAAGTGAATAATACGCTGGGCTCTCACCAGCATTTGCATTTGTGTAATTCTGTTTTAGTTATTATGAAAGTTTAGCTTTCATTTTGTCTTTAACTTCCTGGTATGGAGTCTTCACAGGGATAGATTTCCACACGCTTTGGAGCTCTGCGATTGATGTGCAATCTCGCAGTTGCTTCGCATAGTCGACTGCTCCGGTGGTCAGGCTGTCGCTGTCCTTGCCGTCGTCAATAAGGAAAAGGCCGCCCAGGGCAATCTTGCGGGAATAGCTCGACGCGCTGCCACTCACCTGGCTGGCATCCATCCCTTTCTTACCTATGTCCTCACCGGCACAGCTCTCGACGCTCACCTTCAAACCCTTCGAGTTCTGCAATGTCGCGGTGGTGATGATGTAGTGACGATCACCCACCATCTCCACGCGGTCGCTCAATGTGAGCAGGCATTCGTACTTCACGAGTAGCGGCTTCACGGCCTCGAGGATGTCCTCACACGAACGGTAGCGGTATTTTGCAAAGCTGTTATACTGACCTTTCGGGGCCTTCAGTTCATTTTGTATCTTCAGCAGTTCGTTCATATTTAATAATTTTTTAGCCAAAGGTTTAGAATCTCCCGGCCGCTATATTTTCGCTTGCCGAGGCGGTTGAGGTGCGCCACGATCAGCCCGGCGGCTTCGTACCGTCTCAAGGTGTGCCTCGAGATGTCCAGTAGCGCCGACGCTTGGGTAACGGTGTAGCTCCCTGCAATGTCTATATGCGGCCTTGTGGGGGTCATGCAATGACTTTATCTCTGTTGATAGTCAGCAATGCGCCGAGGCAAGCAATGCCGATGATGTTGATGACAAAATTGTCGCTCTCGTTAAAAGTCAACATTGCGCCCATAATGAGGGCGATGTTTGCGATGGTCTTGATAGTCTTCATAATGTGATGTCTTGTATTGGTTGTGATACGGTCTCGATGCCTTGCTCCCGGAGGATGCGCCCCACGCTTTGAGGGGTCAGCTTGTACTCCGTGGCAATGTAGCTGATAATCTTGTTAGCGGTTGCGAGGGGCTGGGCCTCGCTCAAGGTCGTGTAGCGTTCCGCTATGTTGCGGTTGCGCTCTTTCAGTTCGTTTTGCTGTTGTTCAGTCAATATCATATATATAAAGTTTAGGGGTTAGTTCTTTGAAAATGGTGGGGGATTGCTCCCCCACCGGGGACTGGGCATTCTTCCCGAGCCTTGCGAAAGCCTATGTTCCTAATCCGTCGGCTTGGCTGTGGTAGGCTTATTTAAGTCTATTGAGTGGGGATTACTTGATTCGGTAACCCAATTTGGTCATATAGACATCTGCGCCTCGCAATGTTTTAAAAGTTTTGCTCGTTGCAACGGTCACAGCAGTAAATAATTTTTTCGAATCATGCACGATAATGGCTCCATCGGTGTTGCCTCTCTTGTATTCGATTAATTTTGTCATAGTAGTAAAATTTTGAAGTTTATAAAATGTTTGTTATTTTTGTTGCGTTTAATTTTTCAACACCACAAAATTACAACAAATATTTGGAATACCAAAACTTTTTAGCGAAAAAAATCACGAAAAAATGAACTTTTTTTGATGAAAATTTACAAATACCAAATAATCAAAGAGTTATGGAAACAAAAAAATTTCAAGAAATTTTGAAAAATCACATAAAAAAATGTGGTTTCACCCAAAAATCGCTTGCTGGGGAAATAGGAATGACACAGCCACAAGTCAATAATCTTATAAGTTGCCGTGAGGGGTTCGGGGCGAAGAATACCCCCAAATTTGCGGTCACTTTAGGCATCGACCCTCTATGGCTGATGACTCAAGGTGAGCAAGGCACCGCACCGGGTGAGACCTCGCCCCCACCATCTGCCCAAGCCACCGATGATGCTATCTTCATCCCGGTTATCAATTTGGATGTGCGAGGTGGTCTCTTACCCAATGCAGAGGCAGACACATCGCAGTATGTCATTGACACGATGCCGTTCTCAAGGTCTATCGCCACTGAGGGCGATGTGGTTGTGCCAGTGTATGGCGATTCTATGTCACCTCGCTATCCATCGGGGTCACATATTCTTATAAGACCATTGCCGTTGTGGCGGGATTGGTTAGAGCTGGGACAGTCTTATGTGCTTGAGTTGAGCGACTGGCGACGCACCATCAAGATAGTGCGCAAAGGCTCTACGGCTGACACATATCGGCTTGAATGCTACAATGTGGACTATGATACCACCGAAATCCCAAAGAGCCTGATAGAGCATATATGGCAAGTCATCATGTGCGTGAAAAGAGAGGTGATGTGAAAAACAACCGCCCCACTCATCACGAGCAAGGCGGCCTTTGCAAACATTATTAACTTTTTCATTTTCATCTACCATATAACAACTATTTCAACCATTATAGAATGAAAAAAACATTAGCTCTTGTTGGTGCAAAATTAGTAAAAAAACCGCAATTTGAGCGCAAAAATCACAAAATATTTTTGCAATAACCTAACAACTAAAACATTATGCCAAAATCCCGCAATCCCTGGAAAGCGTGTATACGTCAAAAGCGTATCCCGAGTTCGAATCTCGGTCACTCCGCAAATAATCGCCTTGTGAGCGACTTTTTACCCTCAAATGATAAATGTATCATCCAGTCGCAGAAAGTCGCTCTACGGGGCAAAAAAACCGCAAAACAAGCGCATCCTATGCGTAAGGTCAGAGTCTCGCTTTATTTCGGTAGGTCATTTGACCGAAATGACACCGCCCCGGTGATGATTTGCGTCAATCACGCATCATCATCTTGTTATATCCCCATCCCCGGTGTCCGCATCAAGCGCAATCAGTGGGATAAGGTGCGTAAAAAGGTCATCAACCACCCACAAGCAGACACCATCAACTCGGTTGCTTTGTCAACTTTGGGCAAAGCGAATGAGGCGGTGATGCATCTGGGCAATGTGCGAGGCTTGACCACCGCCAAAGTGCGTGACCTCATAGCCGAATACATCTATCCCAGCGAGGATGTTGACACTGGTTTCATGGCGGTGATGACATCGTACATGGAGCGATGCACCAAGCCAAACACAAAAGACAAGTTCAGGCAGACTGCAACACATCTAAAGCGGTGGCTGGGTGCAAAGGGTGCGAGGCAGCTGCAATTTGCCGATGTGACTTGTGACTGGTTGACTGACTTTGACAATTATCTTGTATCATCTTGCCCATCGGTCAACTCTCGCTCAATTCATCTCCGCAACATCCGCACCATCTTCAACCATGCCATTACGCATGATTTGACCACTGCGAAATATCCGTTTCGCCAATTCAAAATCAAATCAGCACCATCCAACCCTCAACCGCTTACCCTTGAGCAGATGCGCTTGTTGTGGTCGCACCATCCACAAAGCAAAGCACAAGCCTATTGGCTTGACCTATGGCGGTTGATATTTGCGCTCATCGGCATCAACATGGCAGACCTTTGCCAGTTGGTCAAGGTGTCTCAAGGTCGCATCAACTACACAAGGCAAAAGACTGGCAGATTGTATTCGGTCAAGGTCGAGCCGATTGCGATGGACATCATCAAGCGACATCCGGGGCGTAATCGGTTGCTCGATATTCTTGACCGATACAAGAGCATCCACATCGCAACAAGCACCTGCAACCGGCACCTCAAGGTGATAGCCACCGATTTAGGCTTACCACCTATCACCACCTACACCGCTCGCTATACATGGGCAACACTTGCCTTGAGCATTGACACACCTATTGAGGTGATTAGTCAAGCACTGGGTCACTCCTATGGTCAGGCGGTGACACTGGGTTACATCATGCCTGATAGGCGAAAGGTGGATGAGGCAAATAAAAAGGTTTTAGGCTTGATTTTGTAGGATTACTACAAAAAAGACCCCCACAATGGCCCATTGTAGGGGTTGTGGGGGTGTTTGTTTTTGTTGGTGGTGTAGTTGGTCAGTTGCCTACCTTGATGCTCAGTTTGAGGGTCTCTGCGATTTTGAGGTAGGTGTCGATGCCTACGTTGTACCATCCCTTTTCCACGGCTTGCACTGCTCTTGTACTTGTGCTTGCCCTCTCTGCCAGTTCCCTGATGCTGATGCCTTGCGCCTTGCGCTCTTCGGCTATGCGCTTGCCGATTTCTGCTTGTGTCATGCGAAATAGTCATAAAGCGCAACCACCTCGCAGTTGCTGGTTACTATTGTATCGAAGACAAAGACAAACTCATTGCGCTTGTGTTCTATGCCATCATAATCCTCGACTGGTATCTCAAACCAATCAACCGGGATGAACTGGTCACCATCCTTGCGGAAGAAGACCCTATCTTTAGCCTTGTAGTGCCAGCCGTAGTTGAAGATGTCACCGCTCATGTTGCGCTCGATGCCATTCTCATCCACCCAGCTATAAGCCTGACCTTGCGAACCGATGCTCTCAAGTTCGCAATATTCCATCGTTGGAGTATCGCACTTGGCAATGAGGTCATCCTCTTCGTTGCGGATGATGTCAAGGGCGCACCTCTTCACATCCTCATCAAAGCCGTCAATGTCATCGGGGTCGGCATCCTCGCCCATGTGGTCGCTCACCAGTTCGGCAAGGCAATCAAGTGAATCTTGACAAAGGTAGTCAACACTGATAGCCTTTGCGATGTCTTCTGCACTTGCACCACCGGCGAAGTGGCTTACTATCAATTTTTGAATCTCTGCGAATTTTGAAATTTTCTTTTCCATTGTTGTAAAATTTTGATTAATATGCGTTTTCTTGAAATTTTCTCAAAAGGTCGATGCCGTACAACTTTGCAAAGTAAGAATCGCTTTTGCAAGAGGTATAGAAGTCATAGGCTTTCTTTTCGTATGGGGTGAGTTCCTCGACCTTGACCATATCATCGTGCCAGTCATAGCCAGCCTTTTCCTCTGCTTCTGCAAGTGCAGAGTAGAATTCTCCATTAAACCTGCCCATGTCGTGGATAATCTTATCCTCTTCATCCTCATCGAGACCCTGAAAAGCATCGAAGATTACCATAAAAAAGTCTTTCATACTGATGCGAGGATTTTTGATTGAGTTATATGATGCAATCACCTCTTCACGATTGCTTGTCAATCTTCTTTTGATGATTTCTTGAGTTGTCATAGTCTTTATTTTTTAGTTGTTAATAATGTTTGTTTTTTAATTACACTACAAAGATAATGTCTTTTTTATTTGTATGCAAATTATAACACAAGAAAATGACTTATTTAACGCAGATTTAACATTTAATGCAGTTATTTGGGTAATTTGTTAATAGATTTAACGGCCGAAAAAAGAAGAAAACGAAAAGAAAAGCGGCCGACAAATCGCTTGCCAGCCGCTACAAAACATTTACCATGAAAAAGAAATCTATAAAACAACTATTTGCGTCTAAATTTCCAGTAGAGCAGACCACCTCCAATGCCGATGGTAAAAGCCCCGAGCCACATGAGAACCGTCTGCCACCATCGTAGGCGGTTGACCTCTTTTATTTCGGTAGTGGTCACTTGCACTGGTTGCTCAACCACCTTTTCTCGCCATAGTGTGTCAATCCGGGCGATATGGTTGACCGCTTGCAAGGTGTGCCACCTCTCAATGCGGATGGTATCACCTTCTACAAAGGTGGTCACACTATCACGCATCATCAGCGTGTCATGGGTGTGGATGTGTTGGACTGATACGATGCTATCCCGGTCGTGCAACACCACCGGCACCTCTTGCGTGATGTACTTTGTTTTGCACCCCGAAAGCAGGGTGATGCACAAGCAGATGAGCATGGCCGCAATGATGGCCAAGATAGCCATCCAAGCATCACCGATGTTCTTTTGGTTGTAGGTCATATTCCCATATATTCTGCCCTTGCATCAAAGCAAGGGCAAGCCTTGTTTGCAAATTCCCGATGGCCGTGGATGGTGGCCAAAGGATAGAGAGCTTTGAGCCGCTTGAGCAAGGTCAGTAGTGCCACTTTTTGCGCTTGAGTGCGTGTGTCCTTTGGCTTGCCGTTCTTGTCAAGCCCACCGACATAGCAGATGCCGATGCTATTGGCATTGTGGCCTACACAATGCGCTCCAGCCTTGTTGATAGGTCGGCCGTTGTGCAGTGACCCATCGGCATAGACTACGAAGTGATAACCAATGTCTGCAAAACCACGCTGAAGATGCCACTTTCTGATGTCGGCCACGCTCACCGCTTGGCCCTCTTTAGTGGCGGAACAATGCACAATGATTTCGGTGATTTTGCGCTTAGTCCAATAGTTTTCGGCGGTGTTGATTGCCGCCCATGTCTTTGCGCCTACGATGCCATCGGAAGTCAGTCCATGAGTGCGCTGAAAGGTCTTCACCGCATCCTCGGTCACCTTGCCGAAGATGCCATCATCTGCGAGATGGAGCGCACGTTGCAGTACTTGCACGTCTACGCCTCTGTCACCTATCTTCAATGTCCTCATCGCCTAACCTTTTATGTAAGTAGTTGCTAATTTCGCCAAATTTTGTCTTCGTGTAGATGCCCACACCAAGCAGACCGCCACCAGTCACGAATGATTCGCCCACATAGAACAACACACCATCGGTGATGTCATCCTTGATTATGAGGCAGAGAAAAGCCATCAGGATGCCAGACCCCACCAACACGCACGAAAGTGTGTAGGCGATTTTATCCTTTACATCTAACTCTCGCCACCCGATGTGTCCATCTTTGTTGCAGTCTACTGATTTCACGGCTCGCCCTCCAACAAATTGATGCGGTCACGAATGGCTTGTCTCTCGCTATGCAATGCCTCGGCATCGTATGGCATCGGCAGACCACAAGCGACACACTCGGCAATCTTTATGACCTTGTAGTCGCTCTCGGCTAACTGCATCTTCAGTTCTTCAACCTCGGCTGCTTTTGCTTGTGCAGCCAGTTCACTCTCACTCGGCTGGGTTGGCTCAACCTTGACCCACCCAGCATCGGCAAGCATCTCGGTGGTGGGGTTGATGATTACTCGCCCATCCACCTCTATGCGCTTGCCAGTTATTGTTGTTTGTCCGTTTGTGTACATATTGCAATTTTTTAGGTTGGTCTTTGACTAATTGGTTTGATGATGCTTGCGTATTTTGACCATCCGCTTGCTGCTTGATAGGCTGACACACTGGCATCGGGAACATAGATTCCAGTCAATGCCGTACATTGTGTAAACACATCAGCACCAAGTGTAGGCGGTGTAGTTTTCTCAGATATTATCTCAGTTAGGCTTTTGCATCCATAAAAGGCATAACCACCAATACGCTGAAGAGTGTCAGGTAGTGTGAGAGTTAGTATTCCAGTGTTTTGGCAGATGCGATCTGGTATATATATCTGCCCACTGAAGTCAATGGATTTAAGATTGCCTCGTGCGACGAACATATACATATAGACCGAGACTGAGCCAAAGTATGGCAGTATCTCGGATGGTATCTCAAAAGGTGTGGTGTAGTCAACCATTCCCCTTCCTATGTTTTCCCAGTCAGTGCCACCGCCACGGCTCTGCATCATTGCTGCTCTGCGTTGTAATAATTCGTTTGTACTCATATCGTAACAACTTTAAAAAGTGCGACATTATTCATAATGCTAAACTCCACATAATCGCCAGCAGCGATGCTCGGTGTGCCGTCAATGGTCACACTCGCTGGCAGCGAGATGGTCGGGTTGTCAGCACCAGCCGTAAAGGAAAAGGCATAGATGTTCGTGATGCCAGTGATTGCCGTGCCTAAAGTCAAGGCGATGCTTGTGACCGCTCCGGTGAACTTGTAGAAAGTGTTAGGCGCAAGCGTCTGCGTTGGGGTAGTGCCAGTGACCTCAACCAAAGGGACTCGCAATTGGTAGACATCGTACAGCACAACATCATTGCCGCTGTCAGAATCGTGATAGGCTCGCACTACATGGGAGTTGCCCTTGTCATCATCGCCGCTCCACACAATGACATTCCGGGAAAACCCGCCGATGGTCTCTTGGATGTTGTAGCCATAGCACTTCAAGCACACTACTTCAGGGTTGTTGCCATCCCACATGAGACAGCAGTCAATGGCATCGCTGACACTTAAAGCGGTCTCAATCTCACGAACATCTTTGTCGAGACTATACGTGCCGTTGCTCTCGGTCATGTAGACAATCAACTGCTCAGCGGGGTCACCCTTTGCGCCGTTGCGGATTTCAAAGGTCGAGGTCGCTCCGTTGCTCAAGGTTACGGTTATGATGTTGATGCCGCCGCTTGCGGTGCTTGTGGTGGTTTGCACGATGCTCGACACTGACACGCCATCAGCTCCGGCGGCTCCGGGTGTTCCGGGTGCACCTTGCTCACCTTGCTCACCCTTTGCGCCATTGGTCACCTGAAAAGTGGTTGATGTGCCATCAGTGTAAGTGATGGCATAGGTGTCAACCAGCCCTTGAGTGCTGACCTTGGTGATGCTTGAGATACCGACACCATCTTCACCGGGGTCACCCTTATTACCTTTTTCACCACGCATGGCAAAAAACACACTGGCATCAAGTTCTACAGCACCGACAACAAAGTTATCAACGATGCCGGTAAAAGGGACGAGCTCAAGCGCATAGGGTTCGGCATAGCGCATCTTTTCGCCGTTGGTCTTGTAGACGTTGACCTCTATACCATAGCGGCCAGCCACCTCATTGCCTTGCAGGCCAAAGACGGCCACGCTCTCACTCATGGTGGGTGTGTAGCAATAGGTTCTTCTCTCTCCGATGAGCTTGACCTCTATAGTGTCACCATCACCGGGCGTGTAGTCCTCAGTGGTGATAGAGGTGACATTGCCGGTTTTCTCAATGGTCTTTTTGACCAAAGGCACACTCACGCTCACGGTGTTGCCTTGTGTGTATGTTATTCGTTGCATATATATGTAGTTTTATATTGATTACTTCGGATGTATTACGGATAAGTCACCCATGTGGCCCCACCGTCAACAGTCTTCAGGATGCCTGTCGGCGTGATTTTGATGCCGTTGATCCCATCTTCAACCACTATACTATCCGCCTTGATAGTCGTCAGCTTGTAGCCTCCGCCATAGTAGCGCGTTGTTCCATCACTGACGCTGCCGTATATTTTCGCGGCCGCATACACGCTCAGGCTCCCTGTATATCTCACGGTGCATTCGTAGTAGAGATTGTAGGCATACTGCCGCCCATCTGTGGTTAGTGGCACAAGCCAATCGTCTCCTTCTTTGCTGAGTGGTATCCATGTTGTCCCGGGAGACGACCGTAGCACGCCCACTCGTTCGGCATAGGCTTGCTCGCTTACTATCGTTGCTCCTGTTGGTGTACTATCAAGACCGGCACGAAATAACACGCGTGAGCCCATCTGTTCACTGGTCAAGATAAAAGCATCATTGAGCTGCACAGTCAGCTGAGTGTCACCTGTGAGCTCTACGGAGGTTCCTGTAGTCGTTACTAATGGAATGGTAGTATCTCCGATGTCGCGCACATTGATCTCGTAGCCTTGCTCCCCGAAAACCGCACGGAAGCCTGCCGCCTCCGTGAAGTAATTCGGCGAAAAGATGTCGTTACTTGCAACGCGGCCAAACTCATAGAGGCCCGAGTCGTCATCACCTCCATGCTTGAGGAAGCGGCTGTCAAGCCCCGAGATGGTTTTGTTGATGTTGGCGATGTCGCTCGTGTTCTTCGCTACCGCGTCGTTCAGGTCATTGATCGCGCTGCTGTAGTCGCCCCCAGGGGCCACCTGGGTGCCACCTACGACCTTTGCGGCAGCTTCGCCTTTGGTGGCGTTGTACTTGATAATTTCCATCATTTTTTCTCTATTAGCCTGTAAGTAAAAGTCTGCGCCTTGTAGTCGCGGTCTACTTTGTCAACCACGAAATAAGTGTCGAGGTTAGACTCATAGACAACGATGCCCTGAGCCACATTGCGACTGTTCATCCTGATGTTGTCGTGCAGGGTGAGTTCGAGCACCTTTGCCGGTTCTGTGTACTGATTCGTGATGCGAAGCACCATCATTTCCTCCTGTCTCAGCGTGCCATCGCTCACGCTGCCATCATAGCGAATGGTGCCGGTGGCAAGCGACTCGAGTGCTCTGTTTCGAACTGTGTCAACATAGTAGTATTCGCCATTTTTGATGCACGCTACGCTGTTGTAGTTTGGATTTTTACCATCATATGTGCACACCTTATAACTCAGATCATCCAGTTCATTGACATTGTTCGCATTGAGCACATTGGTGTAGATGGTGTCGGTGTCTGATTCACCACTAAAGGTCGGGTCGGCCACAATAGGCGTGAGTCTGAAATCTTCCAGGGCCATGAAGAGGGTGTTATAGTAGACACTGAAGTCCATCGGCTTGTAAACTGTGAGCTTCGGCGTTGAGCCTAATATTGCGCCGCTCGAGGGCATGGGGATGAGGTAGCCCTGCTCATCGGTGCCTATGCGCCACGACACAGTGTTAATGATCGGCATTGCCTTGAAGCACACGGCATCGGTGCGCTTCGGTTCCTTAGCGAAGGGTACTTTGAATGTCTTAGCAAGCCCTTGCCATCGTTCACCATCCCAGTATTGCGAGCCCCATTGCAACTTGCACAACAGGTGAGCGTTGTCGGGATTGATGGTGCGCCGCCCATGGTCGGGGTCAACTTCGCCATCTGGGATGGGGTAGGGGCTGTCGTTGTCCATGTGCCAGTAGACTGTGCCCTGGATGACGAGGTAGGCGTTAGGCCCACCGAAGAAGGTCGTCGGGGTGACCGTGGTGGTCGTCTCGAAATAGGGCTTAGACTCAGCAGTAGAGTTGGGGATGTGGTTGTCCTGATGATTCAGCATGAAGATATAGTCCTTCCATCGGATGCTGCTGATTTCGTTTGCGGCAAGCACCTCGTCGAGGCTCATCACATCGGTCTCATGGTTGATCAGCGAATCAATCCACTGCGACACGAAGGAGGTGTCCTCCAGTTTCTCCACATCCACACGCACCGGTACCGCGCCGTTGAACTCGCGCGTATCGGTGTAGTTCATTTCGTCATCATACTGCGTGGTCGCGGTGTTGCTGCTGCCAGTGTAGCGATAGAATTTGTAATAGGGGCTCTTATAGTACTTGATGAAAATTGCATTATAAGCGTCGCTATTCTGCACACCGTCAACCGCGCGAACGATAACCAGCATATTGTCGCCATCATTGCCGGTGACATATTCGCCCACTTGACCGAACCAGGTTTCCAGTACGACCTCAGGGTCTTCGACGGTGATGTTCTCAGCATCCTCGAAGAAGTCAGTGATTACCGCGTCGAAGGTGTCCATGTCATCCACCACGCTCACCTTGCTGTAGACATTGTCAAGCGACAGGTGTGTGTCGCTTGTGGCATAACTTGCACCGGTGATATTGTGGGCCGCGAACGAGCTCGATGACAGTGTGGTGATGGTGCCGTCACTGATGAGCACTTTTTTGTAAACGACGCTGTGGCTTGATGCCGCGGCTCTCAGCACATCGTAGTCAATCATCCACACATCGTCACCTTCCGCGAAGATGGTCATGCCCAGCCACTGGCAGATGTGCTCAAGGACTTCCTGATAGGTCATCGTGTCGGCATGGTCGTCGTCCTCCTTCGCGCTCACGAAGCAGCTCTCTGAGATCATGCCGTTGGCGACCACTTCCTGGCCGTTGGCAATCATGCCAGTTGCTACGCTGTGTACAAGGTAGGAGTAGCAGCGGCATTGCTTCAGGCAGTGGCGCACAATATCGAGGATGCTGTGAATGCCAGGCGTGCCGTCGATGGGCTTGTACTTATAGTATTGCAGCACGCTGAGGCCGTCTATGCAGTCTATCTGTAGGTCCTCCACTTTGCGCGTGTAGCCTATACTGTAAAGGGATGGCGTGATATATCCAAGCCATTCCGTGCGGTTGTTAGCGTCGCTCAGACGCACCTTCCACTCGCGAGCGTCACCGGTGTAAAGGTCATCGAAGTAGCGGTCACCGATGGCAAGCAGACCGATGGTCGCGCTGCTATACCTTGCAGGCTTGTAGATAAGGTCATCGCTCGCGTCCATTGAGGTCTTAAAAGGCTCACCGCTGAACACAATCGCATCCGTGTCCAGCGAGCCGCTACCTATCTGCAAGTTGTGGATGTTACCTTTCACATCCATGAAGATGCTGAAGTATCCTGTGCTTGATCTATCGTCTGGCATATTATCTAACTTTACGATATTTAGAGTTGTAATTGTTGAGCACACCGACCAGCTGCTGGCCCTGGATGCGGAACTGAACCTCACCACCTCCGACGCTGCCGCTGCTGATGGCATTCCACAGCTGCGCCTGCTGCTGGTGGTTGAGAATCATCTCCCCGCTGTTGACTCTAACCAGCTGGCGGTCGCCTCCGTAGGATGTGCCGCCCACGATGCCACCGGTGGCAAACTTTGGCAGGGTCGCCATGGCGGCAATGATGCTTGCCATTGCTGCGAGGCCGCTGATCCAGCCGAACGGCCCCATCGCACTGTTCTGCGCCATCGCCTCGGCTGCTGCCTTGCTGAACAAAGCAGGGAATAGTTTAGCGATTTCGGGCAATGCCTGAGCGACCGCGCTCATCACGCTGGCAGACCACGACAGCCAGTCGCCCGCGGAACCTCCGACAATCTTGCCCATGCCGCTCATGAGGTTGCCCATGGCGCGAATGCCTTCCTGTGACGATGCCACCTTCTCTTTAAGGCTGTCGATGGCATCCTTCGCCGCATTGATGGGTGTCATGATGCGCGCGTGAATGCCCTTAAAGTCGATGCCTTCTACCGCTGACTGGATGTCTATAGCAACGCCCTGGATAGCCTTGCCAAAGCCTTCCACCTCTTCGGTCGCCTCACCAAACTTCACATCGCGCACCCATGCCCACAGTTCTGCACTGTTGAGTAGTTTGGCACGCTCCGCCACATCGGCGGTTTTGTTAGCAAGGTCTTCGAGTTCCTTGATGCGCTCGCTGTACCAGTCGTAAGACAGCGGCGTTGTGGGTTCTTCCTCCTTCTTGGTGGGCGCTTTGGCGGTCTTGGTGGTCTTGGTGGTCTTACCACTGCCACCTGTGTCCTTGAAGTAGCCGCTGATGCTCTTGGTCACACCTGCCATTTCTGTCTGCACACCCATCAGTGCTTTGACGAAGCCAGTCGTGCGCTGCTCGTAGGTTCTGTCGATACCTTGCAAGACGGTGTTGAGTATCTTCGTCTGAGAGGCAGTTTCCTTCTGTGCAAGGGTGTTGGCACCTACGGCGGTCAGCACATACTTGTCAACCTTGACTTCTTGCGTGTTGGCCCAGTCGAGGCCGCTGCCTCGCTTGGTGTACGAATAGCCTTCGTTCTTGTAGTCGATGCCTTCACGAAGGCCACGCACATCCTTGATGATATCGCCGGCCTTGTAGTTAGGCGTGCTTGTGAACATCGCACGAGCCGCCTCGCGCTTCTGCAACCAACCGACGGCCTCTTCTTCAATCTTCTGCTGCAATGCCATCGCCTTGCCGCGCAGGATCATTGCCTTGACGAAGTTGTCGGTGTTGTTCACGAACACATCCTCAGCAGCCTTGACGCTACCGATTGACAGTCCGAGTGCGTCGAAGGCCTTTTGGTTGTCGTTAATCCATTTTGTCTTTTCAGCGACCGTGCTAAGCGACCTCCACTCGAGTGTGAGCATGCGGAACTGGCCCACCTGCTTGCCCACAGAGTCGGCTACCGCCTTGCCCATGTCGGTGATCTCTTTGCGGCGTGCGGCCTCTGCTTTTGCATGCTCCTTGGCTGCCTCCGATGCCTTGTTGCTCGCGCTTACAAGTTTAGAGATGAAACCTATCACGGCCCCGCCGATGGCAACGATCTTGAATAGTGGGTTAGACAGCAATGCTTTATTGAGCAGCTGTGCCTTGACGGCGGCAATGCCCATCATTAGCGCGCTCTCTTTTTGCAAGGCATTCTGTATCACTTGCAAGGCATTAACCACGCTCATGATGGCGATGAGGTCCTTCTGCACCTTGGCGGCATCCTCCTGACTCATGCCCATGAGGGTGAGAGCACCGGCAGCAGCCTGTGCCACCGCCGTGAGGGTCTGCACACCGCCGATGATTGCGTCTAACTTCGCCGTGTCGCTTGCCTCGAAACGCATGGCAGAGTTGACATCGCCCATCACATCACGCAGAGCACCGCCCCGCTTGATGAGCTCGTCGATGTTGGCACGCAATGCCTTGCCAGCTGCGCTGTTCTTCTGCTCCTCGCTGAGGCTTCGCCATGTGCGCTCGAGTTCCGAGGCTGCCACCTGGGTTGTGCGGAGCTCCTTCTTCATCGGCAGCTCGCGTGACATTGCCGCCACGAACTTGCTCACCGATTGCTCTACACCGGCAAAGTTGGCGCGCGCCTCCTTCATCTCGGGGCTGTCGAACATGCCCTTGATGCCCTTGGATGCCTGGTTAGTCTCTTCTGCTATCTTCCGTATTTCGGCCGTGCTGTCGGCCACTCCCTTATCAAACTGAGAATGATCGAGGGTCGAAATGAACCTTAGGTCGTTTGCCATATTCTTCCTTCCATTTTAGGGCCGATTCGCTCATCTGCTTGATTCTATCGAAGTCGGGCGTTTCGGCGGGTTCGTCGTTCTTCACTGCTTCCCATGAGAACTTGTAGATGTCCGAGGGTCGCAGCTTCTTCTTTGAGTTTACCTGAGCAGTCGCCCAGGTCACCATGCGCACATCCTCTCGGAGTTCCTGCCCTACATAATAGGCGCGGCTGAGATAGATGTCTGCCTCATATAAAGGCATCTCGTCCATCACATAACGGGGGTCAATTCCGCACTTCAGGACGAGCATGGCTATGATGTCGGCGGCCTTTACTTTTTTTTTGCTTTCGCCTTCTTGCCGCCTTCCACCTGCTCCATCATCGACTCATTCGCCTTTGCCTGACTGATGATGCACTCGCTGAGTTCATTCACCAATTCGGGGTTGGCATCGCACGCGTCAATGAAGTCGTCGTAGGTGAGCGTGGTGTCGCGCTTGCTGCCTTTGAGCATGCTGTAAAGCAACATGAAGTTGTCCTCCGTGGTCGATGTTTCAAAGCCGCTGTGGCCGCTCATCTTCTCGTAGAGGAACATGGCGCGAAGGTTATACTTAGGGGTGAAGGTCTCGCCGTTGATCTTTATTTCTTTCATGGGTTATTGAGTTTAAAAAGGGGGCACGCGGCCCCCTGATTGATTACTGATTAGTTCGAGCCTGTCCACTCAAGTTCACCATAGCCTGTGAAGGTGGCGGTAAAGGTCGCATTTTCGCCGTTCTGCGCCGTTACTTCCAGCGAAGTGATGATGACCTTGCCGCTGAAGCAGTTGGTCGAGGGCTTAGTCCACGAGCCACCTGCGGGGAGGTCGGCATCAGCTGCTTCTGTCTTCACGCCGAAGACTGCGTCGACAGGTGTGCCGGCAATCATCTTGGCGTACAAAGTCGACACGCCGTTAGTACTGTACAGGTTGTCAGTCGAGGCTTCCCAGGTGTACTGAGTGACCTCCGAAGATGCCCACATGCCGCCACCAACATCCTTATTGCTGGAGTCGGTCGTGTTGGCGTTGATTGTGAGAGTGTGCGATGTTGCAAGGGGAACTGACTTATCGTCAAGAAACAACATCAGCACGCCGCCTTTAATGATAGTTTCCATATACTTGTATTTTTAAATTGTGAAATTGAAATTAAGTGTCTGTATATAAGTATCATCGACGAAGTCTTCCTCGGCGGTGGTCATCTCGATGTTGGTAACGGTCGTGTCCTGAAACACGCACGCCCTCTTGTCGATGGCAGCACGCACGCGGTCGGCCACTTCGATGCTGTTCGTGTAGGTGTTCGATGCTATCACAATGTCCACCGATGCAGTCTCAGAGGCAAGGCCGTCCTTGCAGTAGGTGGGCGTTACACTGTTGCGCCGGTACACAACGAATGGGTACTGAGTGCCCTCCTTGCTCACGATGGGGAACACGCGGCTCCCGATCATCTCGCTGAGGCCACTGTCGGCGTTCAGCAACGCGTTGATTACTTTGCCTATTTGTATCGTTGTCATTTCGTTCTACTGATTACGGCTCGCGCCACGGTTTTTGAAAAAGCATCTTCCATCGCACGCTGAGCGGCACTCACCGAATGAGCGAAGAAACGCGTCGCTCTCATCCTGCCTGTGTAGGCATCGCCTTTGCGATAGCGGTCTTCGGTGCCCATCTCGAACCACTTCAGGCGGAAGTCGCCCATGATGTGCACCATACCGCGCTCGCCGTTAGCGTCTACCTTGCTTCGGATGCCGCGCTCGAGCGTGCTCTCTTTGGTCCAGCCTTTTCGGCGGGCTGAGTAACCGGTCTTAGAGCGTGCAGTCACACCTGCAAGCTGAAGGCGCGCCTCCTTGACGAGAACCTTGTTCTCATTGGCGAAGGCTGCTTTGTGCACCCTCACCATCTGATTCACGCCTAGCTGGGCGAACTTCCCCAGGATGACGCTCGTGTCGCATGTCAGCATCTCACTCATTGACCACCTCCCCGACTATCGTCTGCTGCTGTCTTTGTTGCTCGTAGTTGATCGTGACAATCCTGTAGCTATTGCCTCTCCATGTGATGAGCATCTTCGGGTTAATAACCAGGTGGGTGCGGATGAGGAACTCGACCGTGTAGGGATTCTGTACCTCATGGTTGATGTCACCGCGAGAGCCGGACCGGAACACCACCCTTGCCCTGGTGGTTGCGAATGGCTCGTAGGTTGTCACCTCGTCGCCATAGTCATTGCGCGTCACCACTGGAGCGGTGATGCTGATGACTTCTCGCAATAAACCGGCGCGCATTCCCATATTAGCCAACTGGATGATTTTTATAAAGTCCTTTAAGATACTCGAAGGTGTAGGGCACATTCACCGCGCTGGCACCAATTGCCACAGGCTCACGGTTCGCATATAAATTGCCCACGACCAGCAGCATCGCCTGCGTGATGGGTGCCGGCAAATTTCCGGCCCCATCTTCAAGCGTTACGAGAGGCTGATCTATATCTCGCTCCACCACAGCTTCGGCCACATCCATGAGGCCGTTGATGTAGGTGTCATCATCTGTGAACGAATCGTCCACGATAAGATGTTTTTTTGTGCTAGCGAGTGTCAGATAGCGGGCCATGAGTCAATCTTTAGGATGCGACTGTACCGTAAGCAAATACGCCAGAAGCGGCTGAAGGAACAGCTGCGTCCATGTACACATTGATCACGAGGCGGATCATTCCGTTACCAGCCTGAGTGAAGGGGTCAACGGTCAGGTCGATGCCGCCCCACTGGCCGATAGCGAGATAGCGCCAGTCACCGGCGATGTAGGTGTTAGTACCAACATTGGCAGTGCTGTGGCAGGGAATGTCCTCCAAGAAGCCATCCTGGTAAACCAGTTGCGTGGTCTTATTGTAGGTCATGGCGCGGAACTTGGCCTTAGCCTCAGGTGAGCAGATGACGGCAGTCACGCGGCCCTTGGCGCGCTCAACAGAAGCCTCGAGGTCAGCGACGGCTGCCCATGTGGTAGTAGAGGTGGGAGTCTTGTCGTAGAACATACCAGCGGGCTGAGTGGTCGAACCAGCGGCGGTACCCAGCACGGTTG
>Ga0326512_10001281_pt1 | contig 19818 bp, 30 predicted proteins | sample 1_2617_0518_D_FD_203652 | JGI IMG/M metagenome (GOLD analysis project Ga0326512, IMG submission 203652) | Bovine rumen microbial communities from UC Davis, California, United States - 1_2617_0518 | ecosystem: Host-associated > Mammals > Digestive system > Stomach > Rumen | place: USA... | reverse complement strand
ACCGAGGAGTTCTCTGCGCTTCTTCCAGACCTCTCTCTCTCTCTCTCCTGACGGCCTGATTCTCCGGGCGTAGTAGATAGCTTCTGCTACCTCTTTGCCTATGAGTGGATAACCGTATGTGGAGATAACCTGGTCGAACCGCATGGAAGGTGTCACGATGTCAATGTTATCAAACGACTTTACGAACCGCTGAATCTCAGGGTACTCAAGCCCTGTGTTGCTGAACACAGCCGGGATATCAGGATACAGTCTTCTGGCGATGTGAAGCAGAACCGTGGAGTCCTTCCCGCCTGAGAATGAGATGCACACATTGCCGTTGTAGTGCTGATACCACTCTATGATTCTCGTCTGGGTAATCTGTATCTTCCGCTCAAGCGGCAAGGCTTGAAGTTCTTTTAACCTTGCCGCATCATGCACAGTGTCTGCCACTACTTCACCTTCTCCCGCCTCCGAAGCACCGCCCTGTTATCCCACAGGTAGTCGCAAAAAATGCGCCAGTTCAAGAGAAGTTGGTCATACACATCCACCTTCAGATCCTTGCGTCTGTCGCTGTGGGGCCAGTGGTCTATCACAACTTCCCATTCGCATTTTCCCCAGTAGTAGTACATCATCGTCTTCCGTACTTCTTCTTCAAACAGGGTGCGCTCGGAGTCCTTGTATTTCCGTGCTGCCTTGCATAGGTCTTGCCATACCCGGAAGTGATCAAACACGTTATGGATTTCAATCTTCCCGGAGTTGAAGTTTCCGACAAAGACATTCCACACCAGATCCTTCCGGGTCTTCATCCTTTTTCCTACCGATTTGGTAGGATTTGCCTCACATGAAGGGGAGGTCATCGTCATCACTGGAATCATCCTCGTCTGTGAGAGTGGTGATGCTCTGCCGCTCCGGCTTTTCCCCCTCAAAGGGCGGGAGGGATGCTGCGCGTTCCGGGGAGATGAACTTGGCGATCTCGGTGTATCCGTTGTTTCCCTCCTTGAAGATGGCAGCACCCTCGGCTCCCACCCACGACAGGAAGTTGAAGTCCCCGTCCTTGATTTCCGGGAAAGCGTCAAAGAACTCCGTCATATTGCGGTTGAACCAGTCGTTCTTCACGATGCGGTAGGTCACGGAGAAGTGCCGCCCGGAAGGACGCACCTTCACCACAATCATAGGAGTGCCTGGGGCCTTGCTATTCGGCCCGGTCTTGTCATCAAAGGCCTCCACAATCACCACACGGTGTTTGCCAGTAATCGCACTGGCCTTTTCAGTCTCTTCTCTCTGGTAGGAATCCCAAACTCCCACTATCTCACGCTCCATTTCTCTTCAAGTATTTTCCGCAGATCATGCTGATCGCAGAAGGTCATAAAGTTTTTAATCGTAGGTTCTATAGGCGGGACGATTTCTCTCAGATACCGCTCCCGGTAAACCCACTTCCCATCGCTGATAATGTAGGTAAAATCAAACGCCTCCGGGACCAGGGCTAGATACATTGCCGTCTGCGTGGTGTATTCCCAGTAGTACTTGTTTAGGTGATACCGCTTGGTCATCTTGCAGTCCCAGATGTGTCCCTCACGCAGATAGTCCAGAACGCCGTGCAGTAGGATGGGCTGTCCGTCCACCACAGTGTCTTGAAACAGAACTACCTGTTGCTGCGCGCCACGCAGTTCCTTCTCCATCTCCGTAATCGGTCTGTACCACTCATGGTCTTCTGGGATTGCCTCTCCATTCAGCACGGAGTTGAGGCAGTTTTCGTAGCGTGTGCCATCCAACATGGCCTCGGTGACCGGGGTCTTCTGACGGTTGAGAGTGAGGAGGAAACGCTCCCAACCGTCATCAACCCGGAAGGAGTACAACCATGAGTCCAAAAGGGACTTCGTCAGGCGAATCTTAGGAGGCCTTGTACGCATAGGACTTGGTGGCCTTGTCGTAGATAATCCCCAGTTCGTCCATCCGTTTCTTCAGCATGGACTTGGCTTCCTTCTCAGAAGTGAGGCCGTGGTCAAGTTTGCTGATGGCGGTAGCTGCCTCCTGGACATCCTCCGGGGCATTGACGGTAGCCACAATCTTCTTGGAATCCGCAATGGCGTAGTCATACTTCTGCTTCTCCGGCCCCAGTGCGGCAGATTCGGCGGCGAGGTTCGCACGAACCCTTGCAAACAGCTTGGTGAGAAAATCGTTCGGTTCCCCTTCCTTGAGTTCCGGCACTTCGATCAAGCCCTTGATGCCATAGGCAGCCTTGGCTGAGTACTGCTCCGTGGGCGTGAATCCCAGATACCGCTTGCCAGTCTGGATGAAGAGGTGCGCCGCAAGGTCTGCGGGTTGATACACCAGTGTCCGCGCGGAGCCTTCCACCACCAGTTCATAGAACACGTTCTCGTCCACTTTCGTCATGCTCTCATGGAAGAGGAAGATCACGTTGAACTTCTTCCGCAGTTCCGCAGACAGCCGGACAAACTCGGATTTGATGATGCCGTACCCCTGGAGGGAGAACCCGCCATCCTTCTTACTTGCCTTGGGATCCGTCCGCATGGCCCAGTCTTTCATGTACTCGATCAGCGCACCGCATGTGTCGATGACGATGGTCTTGTACTTTCCCTCTGCCGCCTTGATATCGGCGAGGACTTCCTCATAGGTTTTGCAGATGGACGCATCCTTGCGGTGGGCGGGATTAACTCTCGCCATTCCTTCATCCGTGTCGATCAGAAGGACATCAGGTGCGGACAGTGCCAGTGTGGTTTTCCCCGTTCCGGGGAGTCCGCTGATGATCATGATGATGTTCTTGTTGGAGAAGTTCATCTCCGTGGGTTTTACAATTGGCATAGACAGTTCCTTTCTAAATATGATATTTCTTAGCGAGTTTCTTCACCCGCTCGGTATACTCTGCCGGAGGCAAGTCCATAGGAATCTTTGCCTTGGCTGCGTGGTATCTGCGGTATCTCTCCGCATCCGCTTTAGCAGAAGGGTTGAACCCCCATCTACTCTTCGTCATCGTCCGGCACATCTTCTTCCTCTCCTTTCAATCTGCCGTACTCGTCTGAAAACCAGGGTGGATACCCGGTTCTCTCAATCCACCGAATCACGGGGTCATCAGGAATGTCTAGCATTTTCGATTACCCCCACCAGTTTCGCCAGTTCGTAGAAGTTGCGTGGGTTTAGCCTGGTCCGCTTGTACACCTTCTCCATGTGGTATCTCACACCATCCCATGTGAAAAAGGATTCTCTCGCTGCCTGGCTAACGTTCATGTTCGCATTTGCTAGAGCCAAGATGACCCGCACATCGTCATGGCTAAGAGCGGCGTAGATTTCATCGTCCGTCATGGCATCAGCACCTTGATTTCTCTCGGCCTCATGTCCTCCGTGATCTGTAACCATGAGCGGATCTGCTCCGGGGTGCGCTCAGAGAACGTACTGAGATAGTTTTCAAAGTCCTCACTGAAGAAAAACTCAAGGGTCTTCTGCTTGGTAATGCGAGAGGCGCAGAAGGTAACGGCCTCAAGCGCACCATACTGGAGTGCTTTCCAGTCAGCAACCGCCCCCTCAATAATGGCCTCCGCTATGTTCTGAAGATCATCATTATATAGTTTGAGCGGTTTCTTCCATGCGAGGAGACACTTCTCAGTTCCGGCTCCAAAGGAATCCCGCCGAAACCGTGGGCAATCAAGCACCACATATGACTCCATCGGATACGATCCGAATATCTTGGTGGGTTTTGCTTTCCACCCCGGCACTGGAGTAAAGCTGTCTACCCAAGGGCATTTCCCTGAGTCGGTAGCGTTGGCACAATCCCAACACAGGGACTTTGGTTTGTCCCAATTGCTCTTCCCGGTCGGATTCATTTATTCTCTTCCTCCCAGTAGACATCCACCCATGACTTGACCGGGGGATCCAACGGCTCGGCCTCATGGCGGTAAAGCTTGCATATGTAGGACAGTATTCCGATTGCACCAAGGCAGACGATTATGACTGCAACAAGAGAAACTACTAAAGTAATCAAGTTACCACTTCCTTTCCGTTGCCCATCCCGCCATATCGAAGACGAGCATTGCGCCCATTACGCACAGGGCGAACCATGAAACAACCTCGTTATTCGCCGCCAGTAACACTGCGGCAATCAGATACTTCTTCACTGGAGGTTCACCTCCAACGTGTTGGGAGATACGCTGATGTTGATTCCGAAGTGATGACACACCCGGTCACGCACATCCTTCTTCCACTCCCACGGAGACACCCTCCACAACTGGCGCATGTGTCCGTACTCTACCCCGGCTATCTGTGCCATTGTCTTGAGGTCGTATCCGTAGACCTTTGTCCGTTCTAGGACAGCTGCCCACAACCAGTCAATCGGCGGGGCCTTGTACGGAGAATATCTCCGATTAACTTTTGGCATTTCTTCCTTCCTTTCCAGTCATGATTTTTGCACAGGGTTTATGCTAAAATAAAATGCGGGGTGAAATTCCTCCTCTCCGAAGTAATTTTCTTTCCCCACACGCAAAATAATTATTGACAAAGCGATTACAAATATGTTACTATGTATCTGCCACGATAACAAAATAACATTTTGAAGTCCGCATCATGTGGGGGCTGGGTTTATTGTGTAAATCTTAGGTTGGACATAATATATCACCTGTAAACTAATTTGTCAAGCCCCCAAATAAAAAAATTATTTGCGAGGTAATTTCTTATGGATGGCCTAAAGTTTGCCACAAGAATCGAGGAGGAATTGCGCAGACAGCACATCAGCAAAGGCGAGTTCTACGATGCCGTTGATATCACCGCAACGGCAATGTACGGATGGAAACGTGGAGCAGAACCGAAGAAAGAAACCGTTGCTGCCGTTGAGGAATACCTTGGAATTAAATTCGCAGATGAGCCATCTCACTACATGGATTCCGAAACCGCAGAACTGCTAGAGCAAATCCGTAACCGTCAGGACTTGCGTGTCCTCCTACGCTCCGCAAAAGATGTGCCTCCGTCCTCCGTCTATGAACTGGTATCCAAACTTGAGAAACTGAAAGAAGATGCGAACTAATTGAATTTCAAACAATTGCTTGAAGGTGTAGACTACTTCATCTATCTGATGCCCATGCCGAAGGGAATCTATGCATGTGTCGTAACGAACCCGGACGGCACATACTCCGTGTACCTGGACCCTCGGCGGTCGTTTGATCAGCTGATTGCTGACTTGGATCACGAACTGAACCACATCATTAGAGAGGACTTTTATAACGGTCTACCGATATATGTAATTGAGGCAGCCTAATGAAATGCAAGAAATGCCGGAGAGAGATCGAAGACAACTCCATGTTCTGCAACTGGTGCGGACATAAGCAGATCATCGCATCCGATGATGTGCGTGTTCCCGCTCCACAGAAGAAGGGGAACGTGTGGGTCGCACAGGTCATGGTCAATGGAGAGCGGAAGTTTGTCTCCGCACCCACCGAAAAGGAGTACTACGCCAAGGCCAGGGCCGTGAAGTCAGAGCAGATCGAAATAAAAAAAGCCGCCCCAAGGATTACCCTCGGAATGGCTATTGATAGGTATTTAAAAGATGTGGAGAACGTGGTGAGTCCCTCCACGCTCAACAATTGGAATTCCTACCGAAAAACTAGGTTTTCAGAGTACATGGACATGGATATAGGATATATCCCATATCAGCAAATGGTAAACAAGGAATCCAAAATCGTCTCAGCAAAGACGGTGAGTAATTCCTATGACCTTGTCCGTCACGCATTGGACTATGCCAAGTTCCCACGCCCGGTAGTTAAACTGCCCACCATCGTCAAGGCTGAACGCAAATGGCTAGATTATGAGCAAATCCAAACTTTCACTTCAGTTCTGCGTGGTAAACCCTACGAACTTGGTGCGTTGTTGGCTCTTCACGGATTGCGTAGGTCGGAACTGCTCCACCTCACCGCAGAGGACATTGATGTGGATAACGGCATCATCCGTGTCCGGGGTGCGTCCGTGGTTGGCGAAGGGAACAAACTGGTCAGTAAGAAATCCAACAAAAACAGAGCCTCCACACGCACTGTGCATATCGTCATCCCCCGCCTCAAAGACCTGGTCAAAGGGAAAGAGGGCAGACTGATCACAACGAACCCCACCACGCTCTACGGCAGTATCAACGGTCTGTGCGAACGGAACGGCCTCCCCAGAGTGGGTGTCCACGGCCTCAGACACAGTTGGGTGTCCTTATGTTTTCACCTACACTGGGATCCACAAACCGTCATGCGTGAGGGTGGATACTCCAATATGCAGACCATCAATGAGATCTACAGACACCTGGCTGCACAGGATGCAAATGAGGACATAAAATCCATGCAAGAGTTTTTTACTACATGATTTACTACATGCTTTTTTAGATCACTTTTTCTTAGCGAAATATCCGCATTTTCTCACGTTTTGCGGATAATTTAAAACTTCCTGTCTATCATGGCATGGGTTCAAATCCCGTACGGGTCACCACATATTATACCCCGGAAGTTATCAGCTTCCGGGGCTTTTCTATGTTTTCCGTAACTTTTCGAGCGATTGTATACAATGTGTAGTAATTATGTAGTAACAAAATAGCGGTTAAAATTGCAAGATTATGGGTACAATTTCAAAATTTTACTACACGTTTTACTACATGCGAACCCGCACGGGACTTTTACCCGTGTTACCTCTTAGGTTCCTGTGATGCCAAGCTTTTCCCACAGTTCCTTATCGCAAATTCCGTTCGCATCCAGGCCGAAGTAGGTCTTTGCCCTGTTCACTGCACTTTGCGTTTTCGCTCCAAAGTATCCGTCCACTCGCCCGGAATCCCAGTTGTGGCAGTTGAGTAGTCCTTGGAGAACGCACACTGCGGCGTAGTAATCATCTGGAGCATAATGCAAAAGCGGTGGAGTCCATGAGTGATTCTCCGTCTTCTGCGGCTGTTCGACAGGCTCTTCTTCCTTCGCCCACTCACTGCTGTTGACGATGTGTCCGTTCTCGACCACAATCCAAGGTTTTTCCCAATCCTCGACCGCAAGTTGCCAGTTCGGAGTGCCGTACCCCGCAATGCTTCGGTTATTCGTTTCGTAGGTTCTCCGTCCAACCGAATCGGAAGTGTTGCCCTCAACGGTGGTGATCGTGTTGCCGTTGACATCCACCACAATCCCTGTGTGCGAATATTCGCCGGGGCTGTAGCTAAAAAATATCTGATCTCCGACTCTCGGATTTGTTCTGTGGAATGCGCTGTTCTGTTTGTAATAGTTTGCAGAATAAAGGCATCCCGCCCCGGCAGACTTCTCTGGCTGATAGAGCATCTTGCGCCCTAACTCTTCTCCAAAAATGTGGACAAAGCACCAATCCACGAAGATGTCACACCAAGCATAGCCATTTTTCTGACCATTATAAAAATTGGGCAAGGCATCTAAGTCTCTGGCATACTTTGTCCAGTTGTTGCCGCCGCTGTTGCCATCAGGATCGTCAAGCTGCGCATTGCTTTCCTTTTCATGGTATCCGACTTCAGCTTCAGCCAAACTGACAACGGCTTTTATTGCTTCGTCTTTGGTCATGATTCGCCCCTCAGAATCTCGTCAATGAATGCTTCAAGTTCGTCTCTTGTTATCATTGCGTTTCTCCTTATGTTTGGCGGTTGTAAGCGTGAACTGAGCCGCCGCAGTTTAAAAAGTGTTGCAATGTGCCGATTATATTATCTTTGCGCCGACAATTTTAATTGCAGAACCGGAGTATCCTCTTCTCGTCCATTCTTGGAATGTTATTTGGTTACCGATGACCGTTGCACAAATAAGCATATACCATCCTGTGCTGTCTGTTGCACTCCAAGTTACTGCAACGCTTTTTCCATACTCGGTTGATGGTATTATTTTTACTTGCCTATAACCGCCAGTCCCGGCATTCTGATTACAAACAACGAAAAGAATGAAATCATAATCATCCGCACTTGCAGAAAGTGTAATTGCATTTTTATCATTTTTTGTAGTTTCTGGGAAAAGCGTGTCATATTGGATTCCGTGCTTTTTTATCGTCCCTGTTGCCATATTGAATGGCACTGGATGGTTATGCTTTAATGCCGAAAATCTGATAAGGGATCATCATTGAGTTATTTGTACCCTGATAATATCCACTCTGAAATTTAATCCCATTTGTTAAGATGTCTCCCTCTCTGGATAGCGGAATGTTTTGGTTGTCGGTTGTTGCTAACCTAAAATGCCGGGTTGAAGGAGATGCCGCTATTGTCGCACAAATCCACGGATTAGACGAAGTAAACAATCCGCTGATTATAACCAGTCCATATTTACTCCAATCAAGGGAGATCGTTTGTTCGGCAAAACTCACAGTCGGATTCGGATTTTCCCAAAGCAAAACCATATTCTTCTGAATTGTTCCTGTTGCCATACCGATTCGGCACGGCTGAGTGATTTATTCGTACAAAGTACCGTTAACTATACCAACAATCTTTTGCACATTGCCAGTGATGCTATGCCCAATGATTTCGATATTCCCATTGTTAGCATCTTTTCTAAATCCCATTGCTGTGTATCTGCCATTGGCATTACTGTTATTACCAGTAATTAAAAGTTCACAGATAAAAGCGTGGTCGTCATCGATGGAATCGAAAAGTGCTTTCATTCCATCTACTGCCCAGTAATTACCCCCTGAGCCTGCATAGGTGTATGATGTGCAAGTAATTGGGATACGTTGAGGTACGTTGGTAATCCCATTAGCCACAGGAGTCACCCCCTGTGAAATCACTCAGCCCTCTGATTGCCTCAGAGTGCCTCTGACCCCCTTTGCTGAGAGTCAGCGGAGAAGGCACAGGATTCAGATAACCAGTGCGCTCCTCCTTTCGGTTGTAATAGTGTGGTGAACACACACACACACACACACACACACGAATTATTCTTGTTCATGTTTTTATATACCTCTTCGCACAAGTTTATGCTTCAGGTTCCGGCTCATGCTCCGGCTCCGGGCGGGGAATGCGGTCATCCACGATGCTGTCCCGGACTCTGCCGCTCAGATCAGTGATGTTGCACTGAACGTAGTCGGTATTGGCATCCTTGCCATAGCCATACGCACCAAGGTATGCGTGGAATGACTGCCGTGCATCGTTGAGCGTGTCTTTAACGACTACACCCTTCTCCCAAGTCGTGCCAGTGTGCTTGATCTGCTCCAGAAAAAACTTCTCTTCCATGTCTATGTTCCCCCTTAATTATTTTTGAGTACAAGCAGGATATTCGCTGTGGTTGCCGCTGAAGCTGTGCCGTTAAGTACCAAACTCCCGGCAGAGGTTGTCCACGTTACATCGGTTGTAATTGCGGACGGATTCGCCCATTCGATTCTGGCAAGAACGTGGTTTGCCGTGATTGCGGAGTTGCTGATCGTGGCAATGTCACCAGTTGTTGCAGAGATCGCAACGTTCGTAAACCACAACGCTCCCCCGGCATCTCCCCACGTTACATCGTAGTTTGCCACACTTGCCTTAACGAGTGCCTTACCAGCCGCTCCCCCGGTTGGGATTGCCGCAAGGTTGCCGCTACCTAAAAGGCTCTGTCCGTTCACGGTTTTGATGTTCGTGCCGCTCACAAGAGTGTCTTGCTTTGCTGTGTCAGACGGATGCACATGGTCTTCTCTGGCAAATGCCGTGGAAATTCCGACAGCCGCCGTGCCATCCATTAAAGGAATTGCGGTTCCCGGTGTTCCACCGCCGCCGCTCTGGTTCACCCACTCGGTGTCGTAATCCGTGCCAGATGCCTTTGCGAGAACCTGACCCGCAGTGCCGCCTGTGGGTACTCCAACACCGGGGTCGCCATCCCGTCCGTTTGCGCCATTGGTGACGGTGAACGTGGTTGGATTAACGCCGTCCGTGTACTCAATGGTATAAGTATCAACAAGCCCAACCGTACTGGTCTTGGTGATGCTTGCGATGCCTCGCCCATTTTCACCAACACCAACGACACCGATATATGTCCACCCGCCATCAACAAACAGGTAGCCATCATAGGGCGGCTCCGATCCAACGAGGTACACATCGCCAGATGCCGCAGTAGCGGGAAGTGCGCTAACGGTTTCCACAATTCCCTTGATCTCAAGCCCGGTTCCCGGTACGCCCTTGATGTTCACTGTGGCGGGGTTGGGCAAACCGCCATTGTTTGTCCATGACAGGTTGCCGTCTTCGTCAACGTAGGGGGTGTAGTAAGGGCCTTTCAGCCCTTGCCACATTTTAAATTCGTCTTTATTGTCTTCGTAGAAAACGAACTGGTCACTCATGGTGTCACCTCGATCTCAGAAGAAGAGGTTGGAAGAATTGTGTCATCCAGGGCTGGCCTAACATCAATTGCCCAGATGCTACTGCCCGGTGCTTCGTACTGCGATTTATAGCACCTCACCTGGAGGAAGCATTTCTTGCCGCATTCCAACTGCGCAGTCTCACTCTGGTCAAGCTGAACTACAATGTTCGCATTGTCTATCGTGACATCATTCTGAGTTTTCTGAATGATGTTAGTGCTATCCTGTGCGAACGTAACAAGGATGGCAGAGTACTCCGAAGGGGGTTCCGGGGTTTGAATTGTAGCTGTGTAGCTACACGCTCTAATGATTGCCATTACACTTCACCTTCCTTACCGCTCGACAAGCGGGAATGTCACTTGATGCCAGTACTCAAAGGGCTGTGGTCTATCTTCCTCATCATGGCATGTCCACCACAGGTCTGATACTTCTGGGGTGCGCTTGAAGAGAAATGTTGCCGGGTTGTTGTTTGCGTACATAGTCTTTGACACCACCCCATACATGGGGTCATCGTAGCGGACTATCACAAACTCAGGCAGCAACAGGTTCAGCAGAATCCGCAGTTCGTCATTCTTCAGCGGGCGGCAAGTAATGTCCAAGCGGATCTTCGTTGCCACTCGGTCACGGATCATAAGGCCGCTGAGTGTGCGGCCCGCATTGGGGCCGTCAACATCTGCTCTCGTCCATTTCACGCCCTGGTGGGCGATGTACGGAGTGATGTCCGTTCCGTCTATTGTGATTCCAGTATCTATTAGCATTTAATCACCGCCTTAATAATAGATGAGAACGCATCCGTCTCCACCATCACCGCCTCTACCACCATATCCACCAGTGCCGCCAGTGCCTCTTGTACCGCTTGCGAGATACCCAGAAGCACCACCGCCGCCGCCACCGCCGCCGCCGTGACCACCGTACCCATAATAAATTGGATTATAGTCTGTGGCTTTTGGAGGTATCCATATAGCGTTGCCGCCCCTTCCACCGTTCCCGGCTTTGCTTGAACTTGCGGCAGATCCATCCGCTCCGTTTTCTCCGATTCCGGCACCGCCTCCGCAACCGCCGCCCTTCTGAAACTTCTCTTGAAATCCTGCATTTGAAGGATAGGGGTTTCCGAAAAAGCCGCCACCCCAATAGTTTACGCCCCATTGATTTTCGTCAAAATCATCAGACATACGCATGAGGTAACAACCAAACGCACTATACATAAAATAATCATACTTTGTGTTGTCTGTGAACCAACCGCCTAACCCACCATATCCGAATCTTGTTCCGCTTTCCGTTCTTCTGATCTCTTTCCACCCCGGAAGCTTGAAACTGGACGCATATCGGTCACCAGTAAGGAAGTTAACGTGGCCCGCCTCAACAACCTGGCCATCTTCTGATGTGTGAGTAGTTAACCCATCCGAAATAGTAGACGCTGTTCCTTGCGATCCTACGATGTGCGTTTCTGCGTTCGTGTTAGTAGGTGCGCCTGCGCCGCCAATTCCAGACGAATAAGTATATGTCTGTGCGGGGTTGCGGATAACCAAATCAAGTATTTTACCGCCAGAACCAGGATTACCTGCTTCTCCACCTTTTGCCTGAGAAGGGAAGCTTCCAGCACTCACAGTTTGACCATTTTCTCCCGCACACCCGCTATAGCCACCAGTACCACCACTAATAAGGACAACTCGAATTCTTGGATCTGTGCTTGTCAGGACTTCTTCTGGAACATCCCATGTGCCAGTTCCTGTCAAGATCACATAATGAGTATAGTCGTTATCGAGCGGAACGGGGTCAAACCCGCAAAGAAACTCACATTGCGCTTTTGAAAACGAAGAAAGCTTTTCAGCGCATTTTACTAGGTAACCGCTATCTTCTTCGTTAAACGGATTTGTGAACGAAAATTTCTGAGCGCATCGTTCTCCGTTTTTTATAATATCAAACTTACAAGTGTGCGATTTTATGTAGTAATTCTTGAGCCTTTGAAACATACGGGCAGAGTTATCTTTTGTGATGGTGGTTACATTTTCAACAGATACAGTTGTGCCAGATGCAACTTCCGTCTGCTCGGTATAAACCTTTTCCTGGTGGTTATAAGGATACCCTTGGATTTCCGTTAAAACGCCTGGAATCAATGCTGCATTTTCGCACCAGTTATAAATGTAGGTTTCTCCGTTATATGATTGCCCGTCCTCTATGAACAAATACGTTGTAATTTTTGATGGTTTTTTGGTAAACTCCGCTACAAACGGATCTGAACTTGCCTCAGAAGAGGAAAAGATACTTTCTGCAACAGACGCACTGGTATCAATATAATTGTGTTCTTTCAGTATGATTTCTTTTACATCGCCAGAATAATCCACACTTCCACCGTCAAACATCCGTTCCGGCGCAATTGCCCCAGCTATTCTGGAGGATGTATCGCCAATTAACCAGTCTCCGCTACTGCTCTTTTTCAATGAAAGGCCAGAAGACAGCAAAATCTGATGAAGTGCTTCTCTTTTCGTGCAAATTGGAACCCATCCAGATATTCTATAATTCAATGCTTCTGGCGCATAGGTGATAGAGTCAACAAAGTCTTTTCTATAATTTAGCGGGAATGTTCCTGGCGCATCGCCAGCAATTGCCACGGCAGTATTGGGGTCAGAACAAGGAACTTCAGCTTGGCCTCCATTGGTTCCGTTTCTCCAATAGACTTTTTTTGTTCGCAAGTCGAGAAGCGGCAATAGGTCTATAAGATTGTCCCCAGTTCTGTAATCTTGAATGGTATATTCCAAGAATTCAAGATTTGTGTGGTGGTCATCTGGGTGCGCGGAATTGTCAATCAGGACACCGCCACCAACATAATAATTTGAATTTAAAACCTCTGTTGACGGAGCAGTTATGGAATAACTGGTTCCGTTAATAGTAACGACACCATCTAACGGAGAGCAGTCTATTTCGATAATGTCTCCAATATTCGGCGTTCCAATGGAAATCGATTGCGTTCTATAGCGGAAAAACAATTCCGTTGTTCCATAAAGATCAGATTCAGATGCCCTTGTAAATACTCCGATTACTCCGTATTGCTTGTTTTTATAATCTGAAGACGCAGAATCCCTAGCAACTGTACCAACCATTGCAGAACTCCATGCGGTTCCAGTGGTAGTATATTGGTCATTGTGAAAACCATTGAAGCGGAATTTAACGTGCATTGCGTCCCGCATATCATTAGGATAATAGCCACCAGAATACACAGTCTTGTCCGGCGCACCCATTGCGCCATTTGAATCTGGTTGATTTATTTTTAGGGATTCAAGTACGTTTAATGTCCTTAATCCGTCCGTGCGCACAAGCGTTTCTATTACATCCGGCAACGCAACATTATCATAAACACCACCGTAAAAGATTTCATTATCAAGAAACCCAATATAGCTAACAGTGCTTATTTCGTATTGCTTTGCGCTTATTCTTTTTACGCCAGTTGAATAATACTTTCCGATTAAGTCGCTGCCAGAATAAATATAAACTGGAGTTTTCCATGCGAGTTTTCTAAGTGCCTCAAGTTCGTCATCGTAATAAACAACGATCTCGGCTGCATCTACTTTCATTTCTTTCTGAAGCAAATCAACAGAAGAGTCGATGTTTACACTCATGATTTCATCTTCGTTAAAAACGAAGAGGGGGTTTTCAATGTCCTCTCCAATATAAATTAAAGTGTTCATTAATACCCCCTATAAGAACTAATAAGACTTTGACCGTGTTCCTTCTGAACGGCCTTCTGGTCATTGTATATTGCTCTAGCGAACTCCCTGCCGTTAAGATTCAGCACAAACTCCGTATTTTTCCGTCCACTATCGTTGGATCCAAGGACCAGGCTCATCGCCTCAATCACACCCTGTTTAATACCTTCAATGATCTGCTCATTGTTCGCAACGGCAGTCATACCATTAGCAAACTTGCCGACCAGTTCGTTGTGGTTTGCGAAGAATAGTCCGTCCTCCGGGAAACCGCCCTGTGCGTAATATGCTACGCTAATATGTGGCACACTTGGAGGCATCAAACTGAACTGACCCTCAATAGAAAAGTGTGGGAGTTTGATGTGTGGGAACTGGATGTCTATCTTGAATAGGGACTTAATTTTCTCCAAGCCGCTTTTTATCAGATTGTTCAGTCCATTGAAGGTGTCCTTTGCCGTGCTGATAATCTTGTTGAACATATCGTGAAGCGCATTGTCGATTCCGCTAAAGATGTCACCAAAGGACATATTGCGAAGGTTCTCGAATGCGGCCTTGACCCGTTCAACTCCGTCCGTAACCGCCCCGGTGATTCTCGCCCAGACGGACTGCGCATATGCGGCAATTTGATCCCAGTGCTGATAAAGCAAAATCCCGGCGGCAACGAGCGCAGTAATTGCCAAGACTGCCAACCCAATCGGTGAAGTTAGTGCAGCTATAGCAGCCCCAAACACCCCAACTATCCCGGTGACAAGAGAAACGATCCCATTAAAGATCAGCATAACACCGTTGACTAGAATGAATCCAGCCGCAAGTGCAAGAAGGATTCCCTCTCCAGTAGTAAGGCTCCCAAGGAACTCCTTAAACGAAGTCTCTCCATTAAGCAATTTGATGAGTTTGTCGATCAAACTTATAACGGTATCAAGAAACTGAGTGAACGCAGTGCCTACCCACTTTGCGATGGGCTGAAGCACATTTTCCCATACCCACTGGAACACAGGTTTCAGCCTGTTCAACACCGCACTAAGCAGTTCAAATGCTTTAGCCAACAGTTCAATTAGCCTTGGTGCGGCCTCTTCAATCACCCAGTGTGCGAGAGGCTTAAGGATATTTTCCCACGCCCACGCAAGCGCAGACTTAACGACATCAGCAAATCCACTGACAGCCTGTTTGAGATGCTCCCACGATTTAATCAGCGGTTCAAAGTTGAGGCTGTTCTTGAGTTCATCTAGTTTCGCCTTGATCTTTGCGAAGATCCCGTCAATCGGTGTGTCTTCAAACATTGCGGCGGGATTGATGCCTCCACCTCCACCGCCTCCGCCTCCACCATCTGGTGCTTCAAGACGGTTGATTTCATCGAATCCAAGCAGCTGGTTCTTCCACTCTTTAGCCGCACTCGCCGCTCCACCAGCCGCATCTGCCCACTGCTGTGGAACTTCCACAGCCTTGAGGTAAGTGCCGCCAGTGAAGATGGCAAACAGCTGAGACAGCGCATTTGCCAGCGCGGAGATCAGGCTCATGATCTTGTTGATAACTGGAGCGATGGTTGCAAGCAGAGCAATAAACGCAGAGCCTAATTGATTTGTCATGGTAGACCCGGCGGTCTTCATGCCATTTAATGCGGCGGCAAACCGATGTCCCTCCGTGCTGATACCCTGGCTGAACGCATACGCATTCTGCAAACCTTCAGAAAATGCGGATGTAATTTCCTTAATGATTGTTCGCAGTATGCGGTACATTGCGATCCGCTTCAGCGAAGACAGGAAGTTTGCGAGTCCTGGGAGACTTTCCTTAACTCTCTCGTTTAATGACTTGATTGCATTGGATGCTCCAGACATCGCAGAGCGTATTTTCCCTCTTCCGGCATCTGCGAGTTTCTGACCGAAGTCATGCACAGGAGCGGTTGCATTCTTGATAGTTGAACTAACCCTGGACGCAGCGTCAGCAGCCTTCCCAAGCCCTTCTTTTGCGCTCTTTCCTAAACTGGAGAATGCTTTTCCTACGCCCTCAACGCTTGCCTTTATATTGGAAAACAGGTTGGACAAAAAGCTGATATCCTGTGCGTCAAGAGCCTCCCTGAGACTTTCTATGCCTCCGGCGTGATCTGGGTCTTCAATCGCGTCCGCTTGCGCTTGCGCCCACGCACTCGGTGTGCCAGAGGAACTGCCCCCGGTCACAGTGTTGCCAATGTTTACCTTGGTTTTGCTAAGTGTTTTGAGGGCATCTGAATACGACTTCAGTTGCGGCAAGACTTCCGCTAGGGCAGCACCCATTGCCTGGATAGATGCGGTAACAGAAGATATATTAGCCGCCGCTCCAGTCGAGTTGTGGACTACTTTTATTTCTAAGGTTTCAAGAGTGTCTGCCATTACTTTTCACCCTTTTGTTTCTTCTTTTTAGCACGTTGCTTTTTCGCTCTCTGCTCACGGATCATCGCTTGCATGGCCTCTTCCATTTTCCTCTGCTCTTCGCGCTCGGCGAGTTTCTTCTCAGCTTCAGACGGAGAAACAATGTCGATAGGCTTTTCCAGGTAGCTTGGGCGTTTACCTCCACGCTTTGAGAACGCATTGGCTAGAGTAACCGCAAACGCATCGCAAACATAGAACCCTTGCAACCAAGCCATCTCGTTTTTAGCCTTGATCTTCAATCGGTACGCTTCACGATATGCAACTGCTAAATAAGGAGACTCTTCCCAGTACTCCCTGGGAGTCATACCCATGACGAGGTACTGCGGGAAAGTCTCCTCAAAAATTGTGGCGTATTGCAGTGGCGGTAAGTCGGATTGCTCCGTTAGAACTTGACCGCCATCTTGCGAGGGTTTGTTCCCTCTTCGCTATCTCCCCTTGCGATAAGCGTTTGAAATGGTTCCGCATAAAGCTTTGCAAGATGCTCCATTTCCTTCTCGCTCAGGCCGCCAAGCCCATCGAACAGGATCTTGTCCGTCTGCTCTTTAGTCATGTGCGGGTGGTGCGCCTGGAACGCAGCCCAGAACATGGTAGGAATCATTGTCATTGATGCGGACTCAAACTTGTTAACATCCAACCCGGCCTGTTCAGCCTTAACGATTGACTTGCGGTTGAATTCAAGCGTATACTCTCTTCCGCTATCTGGGTCAGTAATAATCATCGGACTCAGTTTCTTTGCTTTCTCAGAACTCATTCTCAATCTCCTTATCGCAATTCATAGGGCGAGGAACTTCCCCGCCCTGTTCAAATCTCTCGTCTCGTTAGGTGGAGGCAGCCGCAAAGAGGTAGTCACCCTGTGGGGCAATGTTAAGGTTATTCTCCAGAACAGCGTCAACCTCTGCGCCGCCAAAGCCAAGGGCCAGCGGTTCGCCGGGGAAGTAGAAACTGTCAAGGTTGGAACCATCCTGATAGGCGATCTCAAACCACATGGCCTTCTCGCCATCAAGAGCCGCATACGCAGCCACACAGGTTTCCCAAGCATCACGGAACGCTTCGTAGTCGTTAACCGTAAGCTGAATGGCCCCACCGCTATCGTCAAGCCCACGGATGTAGGTGTGGTTCTTGGTTGCAGAGAGCGGAGTGGACTGCAACATATTCGGATCGTTGAAGATCGCCGGGATTGCCTTTACGCCAGGAATGGTCGTATACCCCGTCGTGGGGCGAGTACCCGCAGTTGCTTCTACGCAGTACTTCACAAGCATTCCGGCAGTGCTAACAGCATTACTTGCCATTGTGCATTCTCCTTATTTAATTAAGTTGTTGGCATGGTATCGCCGCCGCCAATGACCCGGCGAAATCTGCCGATTATTGTGAAAGTGTCTCCGTTGTCGATGTTCGTTTCTGAAAACTCTCGGTAATAGAGATCACTGAAAGCTTGCCTTGCCACATCCATAATGGCGTAGGCCTCAGTAGACGCTGTGTTTGCCTTTGCGCTCACCACTTGAATCTCAAACACGGATTCGTACTGAACATCCTGGAAGTCGATTTGCGTGTACCGGGTAGGTCTGTTCCTGTCGATCTCATGGATGTAACAGGCCGGAAATGAGGCGGGTTTTGCAACCAGTCTACTGGTACAGTATGTGTTGGGAAACTCGGCGCGGATCGCATTAACGATACGGGTATATATGGCGTTTCTTGAATAGTTCATTTGCTCATCACCTTTTCGATTACACGATTAACATTGTCGCGTATCGCTTTCCCCGCATAGTACATTGCGTTTTGCGCCTCGGTTCCTTGCAGCTTTTCGCCTTTGTAGTACCAGAAACCGTACCTAGAAAAAATCTGCGCGTGTTGCTCAGACCATGATCCGGGATACACAGGAACGGATGTTTCATACCCATTCGGATTGGCAAAGAAACCAGTACCAAACTCGATGAAGTAAACATCTTTTCCACTTGCAACGATCTTGTATCCGTTGTCAATCGGAACTACACTGACATTCCAATCTGTGTGTCCGTCTGAGTTCGCACGGGCAAACCTTCGTGTAGCCTCATCGCATCCAATCTGGGCAAGTTCCTGGCACACTTGGTTAATGTTGCTTGCAAACTCAAGATCCTTTATTGCTTTGCCGATACTCTGCGTAGACAGTTCGATCTCTATCGTCTTCATGTCTCGTCATTCTCGACTTCAGCCAAGGCAAGCACAACCTGGTTGATTGTCCTGGAAACAGCCACCACACGATAGTCGAACGGCTCCGTGTCTGGATCCCGCTCCACCCAAAAGACTGTCTCCGTGTCGAACTTGGTGGTCAAGTCCTCGGTGGTTGCCGTCCGGGCGAATGTTTGCGTTAATCCAAACAGCGCAATGTCCGCTTGGCCTCTACCGCCAGACACGTTCATCAAGGTCTTGACTGGCGTGGTGTAACTGACTGCGTACTCGCCTGTGAGGTTTCCGTACTCATCAGTCAGTTCCTGGACCCCATCGTACCTGGCATACGCAACCGGGCGTTTGTTCCTCTTGACTGTTCTCAAGTGGTACTCACCGCCCCAACCCGCACATACGGCAGTACGTTGTTGTGGATGTAATCGAGCATGTCGGAGAACTTAAAGTCTCTGTGGACTCCGTTCTCAATCGACAGCCCCTGACCTTCCGCACCAGCGTGAGTCCATCCAACCACCACAGCATAAATCTGGATGCCCTCATAGCGGCTAGGCACTGCGGTCACATCCTCCGGGACTCCACCGACCAGGTGGTACATCCATGCAAGAATCTCGTTTCCCGCAATCTCGATGTATGTGTTGAGGGTTTCGTCTGTCGGCATATAGCCGCTTCCGTCCTCAATCAGCGTCTGTACAGTTGTCAGCTTTTGAGCATCCGTCATAGTATTCAGTCCTTTGCGGATGGGAGAGGGAGTTTAGCCCTCTCCCTTATTCTTTGCTCTTGCCGTCCGTCTCGGCTTCTCAGCCTTGGCTTCGGGCTTCTCTTCCTTTGGCTCTTCCGGGAGGATGCCTACCGTCATAGAGCCGTCAGGATTGATTCGGATCGCCATTAACCAGCGGCGGGGGCATTCACATAGATGCCGTTGGTCTTCTGATGCTTGACCCACGCGCCGTGGTACTGACGGAAGTCGTACATCCAAGCCTGAGCCTCCTGTACAACTTCGGGGGAGAAGATGCGGGGATTAGCCAGCTTGACGGCCTGCATGATGGCAGAGGGGTGAACGATCATGAAGTTGATGGTCTGACAAGTGGTGGTGTAGCCGCCAGCGCCGTCATGAGCAGTGGGAGCGGCGAGAGTCACGGCGGTGTTGAAACGGCCAGAGGGAACGGTGATGACGCGCATATCGTTGTACATCTCGACATTGTAATCAATGCCGTTCTCGCCGTTCATAGTGTAGCGAGTGATGCCGCCCTTGAGGTTGCGGTACATAGCCGGGTTGACGAACAGGATACGAC
>Ga0326512_10001280_pt1 | contig 19823 bp, 9 predicted proteins | sample 1_2617_0518_D_FD_203652 | JGI IMG/M metagenome (GOLD analysis project Ga0326512, IMG submission 203652) | Bovine rumen microbial communities from UC Davis, California, United States - 1_2617_0518 | ecosystem: Host-associated > Mammals > Digestive system > Stomach > Rumen | place: USA: California... | reverse complement strand
GCCTGCGCCTGCAACGGGCCGACGACCTGCACCGCCAGCAGCCTGATGCCACCATCGCAGACATCATTGCCCGCTCTGGCTTTGACTCCCCCTCCAACTACTACAAGGCTAAGCGGAAGTATGGGGAATGCTGAAGACGAAGCGTGAGCCTTCGTGATACTCCGTGTCGAGCCAAATCTCGCCGCCAAGGAGCTTGACGATGGCCTTGCAGATGGGAAGTCCCAGACCTCTGAGCTTGACGTTGTCGCCAAACTCGCGAAAAGTGTCGAAGACATGGTCTCTCTGCTCAGGCGGTATGCCCTTGCCTGTGTCGGCCACACTGATAAGTACCGTGTCGCCATACTCCGAGCAGGCCAGCGTGATTACGCCCTGATCGGTAAACTTCACAGCGTTCTCCAGGAGATGTCGCAGCAGTGCCTCTATCGCCTCATAATTCGTCGCTACCGCAAGGTCGTCAGGCAGTTCCGACTCAAAGAAGGCCCGTACGCCCTCCTTACAATAAGGGCGTATGGCATCTACCATATGACGGCAGAGGTGATTGGGCGAGATGGTATAGTTGATGGGCAGTGACTTCTTACTCTCGTAGAGCGACAGCTCTGCCAGCTCGTCGATGATCCTGGTGATGTGCTTCGAGCTGTCCTTGATGTGGCGGCTCAGTTCCTCGCGCTCCTCGGGCTGAAGTTCCATTTCCTTCATGCCAAGTATGTCAGAGAAGCCCTGAATGGGGTTGAGAGGGGCGCGCAGCTCATCCGTGATGTGGGTGATGAACTCGTTCTTCATGTCGAAGGCTTTCTCTGCTTTCCAGCGCGCTTTCTCCAGTTGGGCATTCAACTTCTCCAGATGCCTGATGCGGCGACGGTGCTGCCAGATGACAAGAGCGAGGATGATGACGATGGCTGCGGCGAGGGTAAAGAGGAACAGCTGCTTCCACTTGGCGTTCTCGTCCTCCAGCATCTTCTGCTCCAGCTTCATGCGCTCGTTATTCATCTGTACGAAGCAGCTGGCCACCACTTTACCGTGGGAGACAAGCACGATAGAGTCGTTGATCTCCTTGAACTTCGCCATATATTCGTAGGCCTTGTCGTTGTTACCCATGCGGTGATAGATGACAGCCATGCGCTCAGCCCGGCTCTCGGGCGACAATTCCTCACAGAGACGCAGCGCCTCGTCATAGTTGCCGTTGATAATCTGGTAATTCACCTCCACCACGGGCTCAATGGTGCCGATACCGTCGGATGCCTTCAGGGCCTCCAGCTCGTTGTAGACGCTGTCGTAGAGTTCCCGATTGTTCTGGTTGAAGGCAAACTGGCTCAGTCGGAACAGTGCCCTGCCTTTATGGATGGGCGCCACGTTGGGCTCCTCAAGGATCTGTCGTGCATACATCAGTCCGGCCTTCTTGTCCTTGCGGTGGTTGGCGATCTTCATCAGTTCCTGCAAGTCTTCGCCTGCACTCTCACCAGGGAGGTACTTATGCCTGAAGTCGACCGCTCTCTTGAATCCCTCCTCGGCGGCAGCGTAGTCCTGCTTCTGCAGGGCGTTCACGGCCTTGGTATGCAGGGCGATGTAGTTTCCCCAGTAGCTGTTCTGCTCTTCCGCATAGGCGGCAATCTGGTCGGCAATCTCCTCGGCCAGCATATAGTTCTGGTGGGTAGCCTCATAGGTCGACTGGTTTCCCCAGGCGCTGTAGAACAGCCGTTCGTTGCCTTGCTTCTGGCACTCAGCCTTCAGCTTCTCAGTGACTTGCATGAAAGCATCCTTGTCGGGCGAGCTGATAAGTCGTAGCATTTCCGACTCCATCTTCATCATGTTGAGGTTTCCCTGAGCCATCGCATTCAGGCTTATCAGGCAAATCAATGGCAATAGTAGATAGTCAATCTTCCGTCTCATAACGTTCGTTTTTTACCAGTAGTTTACAATTCCAGGAACTCTATCGTGATGCAAAGTTACAAAAAAATTTAAAATTCGTTTGGTTTTTTCGAAAAAAATACATATCTTTGCATTTGAGTAGCTAATTAATGCCACAAAATGAACAGATTCTGCATCATCATACTCTGTTTTACACTATTAACTGCCAACGTTTCCGCCCAGTCGGACAGCGTGCTGATCTATTCTGCGGAGAGACCTTTGGTCTTCGAGGATTCTGAGAGCATCTGGCCCTATTCCTACCTGAACGACAATGGTGAGCCCGAGGGGTATTGCATCGACCTGATCCGGTTGCTGATGAAGAAGCTCGGCATCCCTTACGTCGTCCGTCTCAAGAACCATCAGGAGGTGCTTCAGGACCTGAAGGACGGCAAGGCAGACCTGGCATTGGGTCTGGGCGACATCTATGAACTGAAATATGGCCATTACGGTCGCACCACCATCACACTGCTCACCCAGAGCGTTGCCACCCCAAAGGGACAGAAGACTGCCATCAAGTCGTTCAGCGACCTCAAGAATCAGATGGTGACTGTCAAAGACTCCAGTCTCTGCCACCACCTGATGGTGGACTACGGATGGGGCGACCATGCCATTGTGCGCCACGATATGGCTAACGCCATTCAGGAGATCAACGACAAAGGCGAGGGTCAGATCGTGTGGAACACCCTCACGCTGAAATGGCTCATCAACCACTATCATCTGGACAACCTATCAGTATCGCTTGTGAATATGCCACATGGTGAGACCAAGTTCATGTCGCCAGACCAGCACCTGCTCGACCTCATCGACAAGGCCTATGCCGAGCTCAGTGCCAACGAACAGCTGCTGCCACTCGAGCAGAAATGGCTCTACCCCGATCGCGTGGTGCCTGGGCGACCCCTTTGGGAGTGGCATGTCGCAGGACTCGCGCTGCTCATACTCGCCTTCATCCTTTATCTATACGCACGCGCGAAGAAAAAGAACTCACGCAGCGCTGCCGCCATCCAGGAGATGAGTACACAGCTCAACGGCATCACGGCGAGCGACAAGATACGCTTCTGGGCCTACCTCGTCAAAAAACAGCAGTTCGTGTGGTACGACCACAACGGCCTGCCCTCGGCCACCTATAGTTCCAGCGACTTCATGAAGCGCTACAGCAAGAACGACGCCGCACTGCTCACAGCTGCCATCGAGCGCCTCGTGACGCGACAGAAGGATGAGAGAGGCCACGAAGATGAGGAAGAGACCCTCGAGCTGAGAGCTAGGGATCAGGAGTGTGGCGACCACGAACTCCACGACTTTGTCATCGACCTTACCATCCTCGCCCGCAACAGGCAGAGGAAGCCTGCCGTCATCTTAGCCGCCAAGCGCGAGATCACCAAGGAGCACCAGCTCAAACGCCTCAATGCCGAGCGCTCGCTACGCTACCTGTCGGTATTCTACAGCGACGAGTCGGGCAACCTCTTTTTCAACGGCGACGGCATACTGCTCAACGCCAACTCCAAGGCCAGCGAACTGCTCGCCTGCGACATCGACAAGATGGCCAAGGAGCACGTCCACGTCAACGATCTCTTCCACACTGCCTTCACCCGTCTGCAGGATGCCGACGGCTACCGTGGCACTATGACTGTAGACGGCCGCAACGTCGACTTCCAGATGAAGGCTGTCTTCAATGACCAAAAAGAATTGATAGGCTTATTTGTATTCTGCGTATGAGACAACGATATATCTCCCTCCTGGCCCTCCTGCTGGTCACCGTCATCCAGATGTCGGCACAGACACTTAACGACAGATACAACCGTCAGCGCCCCGTCGTGATCGTTATCGACAACAGTGTCTCGTATGCCGATGACAAAAGCGCACCCTCAGGCTATTGCGAAGCCATCGCCAAGGCTGTCGCCGATGAGTTGGGACTGCCCTGCAGGATTGCCACGAAGGATAAGGACGAGGCGCATCAGGCTCTCGAGCATGGCGAGGCAGACATCATCCTCACCGACAGCTGGAACTATCAGGATCCCACCTGTTTTGTCTCGAAGAATGTCATCGATTACAGACTAGCCAGCAACGGCTCCATAGCAGAGACCCGTCTGATGGGCAAGGATCGTCAGCTTGTCGAGACACTCGACGATCAGTTTACGCGTCTGAAGGAAAGCGGCTACATCTCTCTCATCCAGGAGCGCTGGACCCATCCTGAGCGTGCCATCCCAGAGGCGAAACCCACGGCTCTCTACATCGCCGGCATCCTGTCAGTCCTCGCTGCCATCTTCCTCCTGCTCACACTGAAGCTCATGCTACACCATCGCCGCATGCGCCGCAACACCCGTGCACTCCACGAGATGATCCGTCAGGTGCCCCACCTGGAGCACTTCTACGACGTCGAGGACACCCAGGCCGCCCACGACCTTATCCACAAGTACGACGCCGTCCTCAGCAACCCCTTCGTCGCCATCTCGTTCTACGACCATAACGGGCGCTTCATCATCGAGAACGATGCCATGCGGCAGTTAGGCGAGAAAGACACGACCCCATATCGTCAGCCGTTATACAACGCTGAGGGAGAAGTCACCAATTACTTTGTCGCCATCCGCTGCCCAGCCACTACTTGAACTGGAACAGATGTACGAATCCTGTCGTCTGGAACACGTCGTACACCTCTTCTCTCAACCCCTTGATAAACAGTTCGCAGTGATTGGCAAAGCATCGCTGGTTGATAGCCATGAGCAGTCTCAGTCCGCTGGATGAGATATACTCCAGCCTGCTGCAGTCTATCACTATCTCATAGTCCTTGTAGTCGAAGAGAGGCTCCACCTCTTTTTCCGTCTGTGGTGTCACAGAGGTGTCCAGATACCCATCCAAGATCAAGGTAACATGTCGGTCGTCATCCTTTCTGATTGTTGCTTCCATTCTTCTTGATATTATTTGTTGATTTTAGACTTTTCTTCATCGTCAGGACGTTCTGTCCGTTTGTGCGCTGATAAACCACCTCGTCCATGTAGTGGCGTATCAAGTGTATGCCCAGACCGCCGATGGAGCGTGTGGCCACATAATCATCCACGTCTACTTCTGGCATCGTCGTGGGGTCAAAGGGCTTGCCGCTGTCCTTGAGCACAAAGCTGACATCCCTCTCGTCGGCAGTCACCTCCAGTTGGACATTGCCGTGTTCGCCTGGGGCGTAGGCATAGTTCATCACATTCACCACCGCCTCCTCGACAGCCAGGCTCACACCTGCCCTCGCCAGTTTGTCGAACTTCATATCGTCGCAGATGCCTACTATGAACACCGTCAGCACAGGCACCTCCTGCACGTCATTGTTCAGCAGGATACTCCTGTAGTAGATCTTAGGGTCTACCTTCCCCTTGTATTTGATGGCCAGCAGCGAGATGTCGTCCATCTGCGGTATGTAGTTCACGAACTGGCGCTCCGTCTGTCGGATATCCTTCACAAAGGTGCGCGAGTCCAGCCGCTTGGCTGCCAGTCGGATGGCCTCCTTGAACATTCTGTCGCGACCGTAGCGCTTCTTGTCAGCCGTTTCCGCCTCAGTAAATCCGTCGGTATAGAGGAACAACGTCGTTCCAGGGATGATGGTCACCTCCTGCTCAGAGTACTCCCAGTCAGGACGGAGCCCCAGCGGGATATTGTTCTCTACAGGCAGGAATCGGGTATTCGATCCCACCAGCACAGGCGGCTCATGGCCCGCGTTCGCATAGAGCAGCCTACCCGTATTCAGGTCGAGCACACCCATCAGCAAGGTCACGAACATATACGAGTCATTACTCTGGCACACCGACCTGTTGATGGACTCCACGATCAGCTTCGGTGAGGTGTTCAACATCGACGCACTGCGGAACATCGTGCGCGCCACTGCCATTACCAGTGAGGCTGGCACACCTTTTCCTGCCACGTCGCCGATGCTGAAGAAGAGTTTCTCGTCGCGGATGAAGAAGTCGAAGAGGTCGCCACCCACTTCCTTGGCTGTCACCACCTCACCGTAGATGTCGATGTCCGTGCGCTCAGGGAAGGGTGGATAATTCTTCGGCAGCATCCGCATCTGTATGTCGCTGGCAATCTTCAGTTCCTGCTCCATGGCTACCTTCCTGGCAGTGGTCTCCTGCAGCTCACCCATATATCTGGTCAGTGACGACTGCATGCCCTGGAAGGCCGTGCGCAAGGCATCCACCTCGCGGCTCCTCACCTTTGGAAGCTGGATGTCGAAATGCCCCTCTGCCACCTGGTCGACAGCAGTCACAAACCGCTTCAGCGGCTTCAGATTCCTCTTCAGGAAATGATGACAGAGGAAGAAGATGATCGCCAGTCCCACCAAGAACACCATCAGGATGATCCGTGCCAGCACGTTGCCGTTGTGGTATATGATCACATCAGGCACCACAATGACGACCGTCCACTCGGCATACTTCACGAACGAGTAGAACACCCACGAGTCGATGCCGTCATTATCCAACCGTCCGATGCCGCTCTCTTCGTTCAACATCCTGCGGACCATGTCGTCATCCAGTAAACCAGGCGTCTCAGCGACGACATCCTGCAGTTTCTTTTCCAGCACACGGCTCTCGTCAGGATGGATCAGGTAGGTTCCGTCGTTGTCAATGATAAAGCTGTACGACTGCTCTTTGAAGCCCTTTTCGAACCGTTCATGGTTTTCCGTGTCAATGCGCTGATGTCTCTGTCTGAGCCATTCCAGCGAGACGTCAGCCCCCAGCATGCCCACCTTACGGCCCTGTGCGTCGTGGATATGTGTCATGTAGGTCGTCGTCAGCTGTTGCGAGGCTGCCCTGTCGAAATAAGGTGGGGTCCAGTCTCCCTCCTCGTTTTCGAAAGCGGCCTTGTACCATGCGTGTTCCAGGTAGTCAGGGTGGTTCTCGTTCATCTGTCTGCCCCGGGCTCTCCCCGTCGAGTCGCGCCAGGCATAGATCTCGTAGTTATGCCCCTTTTGAGGGTAGAAGTCTGGCTCGAATATCAGTCTGCAACTCGACATATACTTGTTCTGCGCCACCATCCGCTCCAGATGTTTCTGCAGCTGGGCAGGATTGTCAATATCCCGCTCAATGACATAGATATTGTTGATGGCAGCCACATACACATCCGACAGTACACCACGGATTTTCTCGTTGGAATTCAGTACGATACCCTCATAGCGCGATTTCACCTCGCGCGACATGGAATCCTTGGTAATCACGTAGATAATCGACATGATGATCACTGACATCACGATCAATATTGCCATGATCATGAAACTCAGCCTGTTGGATAGTGTAAGTTTTTTCATCACTGCAAAGATACACAATAATATAGTATCTCAAATCATTCTAATCGTTAAAAAACGAAAAAAAAGAACATTTCACCTTTCCGTGAGTGAGCTTCTCATTTCGGTTTTCGGGTGCTTGTTCTGCCCACATCCGAGCACACCGTTGATGATGGCTCCGGTGGTTGTGTCTTCTCCCGTCAGGAATTGCCTGATGCGCTTCAATGCTTTTTCAAAGTCGCGGCTGTTGAAGCCGTGCCCAGCCCCGGGTATCTCCATGAGCCGGGCATCATGGTAACGTTCTACTGCGCGGCGCGAGTAGCCAATCGGCACCACATTGTCGGCATCGCCATGCACGATGAGCACAGGTCGGCGGTAGGCTTCCACAGCTCTGACCTATCTTGTCTATAACATCTTCAGATACGAACGGCTCTGTTGATGCCAGCCTGCTCTCGTGAAGAAGGCTTTGGCCAACATACAGGGATAACTGTGTCCATACATGTCAAATCGTCTAAATCAATAAGCTAATGAGCGGATAAACGAACTTTTTGTAGCCGTAAAAATCAAAAATGGCAAAGCGTATGAAGCTTCCAGGACTCGCTATAGAGCGGCTTTTTGTCGCAAATCACTGCCAAATTAGTGGCACAATAATGGCACAGGGCACCGTAACTCGTTAGTACTCAGTATGTGCTTTATACTTCAACGAGGATGAGTATTAAAGCCTGCTATTAGGTTTAAGCAATTGAATACCAGCGAGATGAACAAGAATCATTTGTTTGTCTCGCTGGTGTTTTATGGTCTAAAATAGCCTGATTTGTTTGCCAATAATATACTAGTTTTTTCAAAAAAGGGTGACAGGGTGACAGAACGCCCTGCTACAAAGGGTTTGCACCCTGTTTGAGGGTGACAGAGGGTGACAGGATGTCGCTGCCACCTTCGTACGTCTAAAGCCATCCGTCTCTACCTGTTGGTAAACGGAAGACATGCCACAAGCAAATGAATTCTCTCGAGAATTTAAAGACAGTTTTGCTTCTGGCCTGCAAAGGGGATGGGGGTGTAAACAGGTTTAGTTGCTGCAAAATCGCCATGTGCCCGTTAACAGAGCACAAAATCCTGTCACCCTCCTGTCACCCTCAAACAGGGTGCAAACCCTTTGTAGCAGGGCGTTCTGTCACCCTGTCACCCTTTTCTTGAAATTTTCCATGTCGACGCAATCGCATACTCGGACAGGGTGACGCATCGCTGAAGTCAGGAATTCGTTGACTCTGGCTCCCGTAGTTTCACGTTTCGGCAGGAGGGAGACATTAAACGCTACATAAATAGCCAACCAGACAAGGAGGAAGCCGCGGGTACTGTGTACAATGCCTTACTCCCCTTCTTGAAATCTGATGAGTGCGAGTGCATAAAAGGACATGTCTATCTCTGCGTCGGCAGCGTTTTAATGACTCATATTATTTGGCTCACAAGGGGTCAGACCCTCGTGTGAGGCCAGCCTCACAGCAGGGGCTGACCCCTTGTGAGCCTGTCTGCGCTTGTATATCCAAGACATTTTTCCTGATTAGGTACTCGTACTTTGTACGCAGGGCGTTCTCAGCGGCGGCGAACCATTGTTGGCGACTCTGGCTGAGGTCTAGGATGGTGGCCATACCGGCATTATAACGTTTCAAGGCATACCGATAGGCCAATGCACAGGACTGCTCTGCCTTGACTTCGGCTTCGTGACGCTTGAGGGCGTTGATGGCCTGCTGCCAGGCCTGGCGGATATCCCTCTCGGTGCGCTGACGGGCATCATCGTAGGTCAGCCTTGCATCCTCCAGATTGATTTTTGCCGTGCGTATGCGTGCTTTTGTCCTGAACGCGTCAAAGACGGGTATTGAGAGTTTCAGACCTATGATGGCATTGAGGAAGTTTTTCCGCTTCCAATCACCTTCAACACCGAGATGATAACTGAGTCCGCCCAATGAACCATAGGGCAACAACAATGGAACGCGGCTGCCATGCGAGGCATTGGCACCAAGTGTGGCCCAGAGGGAGCCAATCTCGCCTACAAGTGAGAGTGTCGGAAAATAGCCGCTGCGAGCCAACTTCACCCCCTGCTGCGCCTGCTGAATGCCATAGTTTGCAGATTGCAGAGCAGGATGACCGGAAGATGCCTGGGTGTAGAAAGCGAGGGGGGATAGCGGTGGTATGGTGTTTGTAGAGTCGTCAGGCTCACAGATGTCGAAATCCACGGAGTCGGGCAGGTTGAGCAGTTGCCTAAGGTCGAGTCGTGAGAGCAGGATGTCACCCTCTGCTACTGTCAGCAAGGCTTCGTCGCGGCTCACAATGGCTGCCGCCTCCACCGTATCGCTCTCCGGGCGTTTGCCCTTCTCAAATAGTGAGCGTGCCTGCTGCAACAGCATTCGTGAAACTCCCAGCCGCTCGTGTGCAATTTTCATCTCACCCTTTTCATACAGCACCTGCAGATAAAGAGTTGCCACCTGCACCTTGAGGTTCCTTTCAGCCCCCCGGACGTCCTCTATGGATGCCAGTAGCGACAGCTTGTCGACCTCGATCTGCCCCCGCAGCCGGTTGCCAGTATATAGAGGAACCGATCCTGCCAGAGCTACATTTGCAAACGACAGGTTTGCATCTATCTTATTGTTGTTGCCAGCATGATGAAGCGTACTGACATAGCCTCCCATGTCGGCCTGAAACTTGGGCCAGCGTGCATCCTTGCTGGCCTGCATCTTCACCTCGCGACGTTTTTGCTCATTCTGAAGATGCCTGATGCCGGTGTTGTGGACTATGGCGTATTCCAGGCACTGGTCGAGCGTCCACCGCTGTTGTGCCTCTACCGGGCTCAACGACAAGAGGTAAATGATAAATGACAAATATATTTTTCTCATCTCTACTCACATTTCACTTTTCCCTTCTCCCGTCAGATTGCCCCTGAGCAACTCACCACTCTTGACACCGCTTTTCAGTTCAATGAACAGCCCGTCGGACAAGCCGATGGTGACAGCACGGCGCTCAAACTTCTGACTGGCCGTGTCGTCAGGCGAAGAGGTAAGTACATAGACATAAGGCTTGCCGTTCTCAAAGGAGATGGCTGTCTCGTCGCACGAGAGCACGTCGTGGGCAGTCCCCAGCACTATACTGGCATTGGCGCTGTATCCGGAGCGGATGGTCACGTCGGCTGGAATGCTGGCATTAGCTTTCACTTCGAACATCTTGGCTCCGTTTTGCAGTTGTCCCTCGGGCGATATGTAGTTGAGCTTGGCCGGAATGGTCACGTCCTGCATGGAACCTAAGTGCAATTCGATGTCGGTGCCTAATCGCAACTGAGCCACCTCTGTCTCATCAATGAATCCGCGGAAGATGATTTCGCTCATGTCGGCTACCTTGGCCACGGTGGTGCCCTCGGTAAAGGGGCTGGTGCCAGAGACTGAAGCACCCTGTTCGACCGGCACACTGAGCACCACGCCGCTGATGGATGAGCGCAGCTGGGTGACGCTGATATTGCCTGAACGCGCCGACTGTCCGCGGCTGATGACCTGCACCTGCGACTCGGCAGCGGTGACGCTCTCACGTGCCGATGCCAGCCGGGTACTCATCTTCTCGAAATCCTCGCGGCTCACCACTCCATCTTTATACAGGCCGTTGGCACGGTCGTATTCGCGTTGAACTTCCGACAGTGTGATACGTGCTGCTTCTACCCGGCTCTTTGCCTCGTTGAGCTGAGCCATGTCGGGGATGATCCTGATAGTGGCTATGACGTCGCCTGCCTTGACCTTGTCGCCCGGCTCCACCAGCAGCCGGCTGATGACACCTGTGACCTGAGGCTTTATAGCCACCTGACGGCGCGCCTCCATGCTTCCGGCCACTGTTGTCCGTTTCACGATTGTGCGCTGCTCTACGCCGACCAGTTCATAGACGGCTGGCTCTGGCTGTGACTTTTGCCATAGGTAGTAGAGTGTGTAGACCACAAATATTGCCAAGAGACATAAGCCAGTAATTCTGAGTACTCTCATTTTACAATTTCACAATTTAATTCTTAATTCTTAATTCTTAATCGCGATAGCGACAACTCTTAATTCTTAATTCATAACTCTTAATTCTTAATCACTCTTCCCTAAGTGCCTCTACGGGACGGATGGCGAGTGCCCGACGGACAGGCATCAAGCCTGCTACAAGTCCGCCGGCAATCAACAAGAACAAGGCCGTAATGGCTGTCCAGAATGATATGGTGGGACGAGTAAACACAGCATCTTCGCCTTGTGGCAACATTCCCTCCAAAACATGCAGCAGCCATACTGCCGTACAAAGGCCCGTCAGTCCTGCCGTTATCGTCAGCATGAGGCATTCTTGCATGATCTCCTTGATAATGCTGAATGGCGTTGCCCCTATGGCCCTTCGAATGCCAATCTCCTGCGTACGTTCCTTGACGGTGACGAGCATGATGTTGGTGATACCTATCAGACCCGCCATCAGCGTGCCCAGTCCAACAATCCAGATGAGGATATGCGTGCCTGTAGTCGCGTTGTAGTACTTTTCAGCTATTTCGGACACTATCTCCACGCTGACTGCCAGTTGGTCATCAGGGTGGATGGAGTGATTCTCCTTGACGAGGGCTATAATCTGCTCTTTCTGCTGCTTCATGGGGAACGCATCGTCCATAATGACGGAACACAAGTCGATGTCATCGCCGCGCCCGTAGGCAGCCTGCTGCGTTGGCAAAGGCATCAGCACGCTTTCCGCCAGATCGACACCGATGTAGACATTGGGGTTTGTGCAGTGGGTGACACCCACTACTGTCAGTGCCATGCCATTCACTTGGAGCGTGCTGCCCACAGCCTCTTCACGGCTGGCAAAAAAGGCATCGGCAACATGTTCGCCGATGACACACACCTTGCGATGCTCGCCCATGTCGAGGTCGTTGATGAAACGCCCCTCGGTGACGCGCTGCGGCAGTTCGTTGACAAATTGGGGTTCGACACCCGTCACCTGATACAGGAACCCCCGTTCCCCCCGGACAACGTTTTGGTAGCCGGCATAGCAAATCGCACTATACGATACGACACTCTGTCCGAAGTGTCTGCGTATCAGTTCCTCATCCTTGGTATTGAGCTGCCACTTTCTGCCGCGTCCGAAGCCCTGATAAGGCATTGAAGTCTCGTGGGGGTGGATCCACATCTCGTTGGGCGGGAGGGCTTTCAGCTTGCTGACTATACCATTGTCAAGCCCCATGCCGCTGCCTAAGAGCAGTGTCAGCATGAGAATGCCCCAGAACACGCCGAAGGCAGTCATCAGCCTTTGCCTGCGTCGCGTGCTGACGGTCAGCATGTCTTTCATCGCCTCAACGAGTTTTGTGTTGGTGGCTTGTCTGGCGGGAACATGCCCAGCCACAATCCCCGCCACCACCATGATGCCGCTGACAATCAGTACATACGCCGGACTGACGGTTGGATTATAGAACAGATGGCTGTTGCCTGAGATATCAATCAGCTTCGCAACCAGTTCCATCACTCCAATGCCTAAGAACATGCCGAAATAGCCGGACAAGAGGCAGATGACGACCGACTCGGCCAGTACGAGCACGACAATCTGACGCGACTTGGCCCCCAGAGCCCGACGGATGCCGATTTCCCGAGTCCGTTCACTGACGGAGATATGCATGATGTTCGAAACGCCGACGACGCCCGACATCAGCGTGGCCAAGGCTACCACAACGACAAAGATACGGAGTCCTGCAAGTATGTTGCTGACGAGCACAGCCTCCTCATAGAGATTGTGAATCTTGACGGCTTGCTTGTCGGCTGGCGAGAAGGCCTTACGACTGGCCAGAATGCTGAGGATGCGTGCATTGAAATGCTCGTTCAGCGCAGATGTGGTCAGCCGAGCCGTCTGCAGGCTGATACGGCTCAGTCTACCGTCGGGACACCATATTCTCTTAACGGTGTTCAGGGGAACCACGACGGCCCGCATCGGGTTTGACTCCAACACAGGCTCATAGACTCCGACGACCTGAAAGCTGATGCCGTCCAGCAGTATGGTGCTTCCCAGTGGCGATGCTGTATGGCCTTTGAACAGCGCCTCTCGCAGCGTCTTGGGGATCACGCAAACCTTACGCAGGTTGAGCATGTCGATGTCATTGATGTCGCGTCCCTCTACAATATGTGTGTTTGGAGCCACAGCATAGCCGGGCTCATAGCCTTCGACGACGGTGTAGGCCGATTCCTTGTCCTTATGAGCCAGTATGGCATGGCTCAAAACAGGGATAGCCTTGACCACCGTGTCGCCCAGCAGCCGCGCTATAGCGATGGCGTCGTCTTCGTAGAAATGTATGGCACGCCCCTGCCGGCGCCCCTCGAAGGGCAGCGACGTTTCGCCTGGAGTCAATGTCACAACGCCGACGTTGAACACCCTGAAGTTATAGTTCATTCCGTTGAGAAGCCCGCGGCCGGCGCTGATGAGCACAATGAAGATGAAGATTCCCCAGGCTATGGAGAGTCCGGTCAGCGCGATGCGCAGCTTGTTGCCTTTCATCACGGCAAACACCTCGGCCAGGATTTCCATCTTACAATTCTTTAGACGTTAGACGTTAGATTTTAGAAGAATTCTTAACTCTTAATTCTTAATCGCGATAGCGACAACTCTTAATTCTTAACTCTTAATTATTAACTCTAAACTCTCCTTGTACGTCGCCGCCAGCGCCTTCATCATCTTTCTGGAATAATAGCCCGAATACATGATTCTGACGAAGTAGTTGTCGCCTATTTCTGCGACATCCACCAGAGCCTCAACCATAAAATCCTTCTGCGTTGAGACGGCCCGGTTGATGATTATCTCATTCTTTGGCAGATGGTTGTACTTCTCGTCCTCCAAAATCCAGTCGGGGAAAAACTGGAACAGGATAATAGGAGCGATATTGAACTCCTGCACCAATGATGCGAAGGGGAAGTAATCATTCTGTCTCAGCTTATTATAGACTGAGGTCAGATGGTCAAGGAAGGCCCGCATGTCGTGACGCTCGACATGGACAACGAGCGGCATACCGGTGATATAGAGGCCGAGATCCTCAAAATTCCTGAACCTGTCACGCCCGTTATCAAGGAATCCAAAGGCCACATCATCGCTACCGGCCAACTTCGACAACGTCATGGCCATCGCTGCCGTAAACAGGATGTTCTTCGTGATGCCGAAGCTGTCAGCCGCCCTCTGTACCTGCTCGCGGCTGACTCCCAGTTCGCGCTTGTGGTAGCCAGGCCGGCCGCGCTTCCCTGGGTTTCTGTAGAAGTGGCCTTCGGTAAGGTTGCCCAGCATGGCACGGATATATTTGTCCATCTCAGCATAACGCTCCGTGCTTTTCACCTCTTGATGGAAAGCGGAAACCCTGAGGAAATGGTCGTCGACAAAGTCCAGCGACCCACCCTCCAGCGCCCGCTGGAAATGGTGGCAGAATACCGTCCCGGATACAATATCGAAAATCAGGTGGTGGAATACAGACAGCAGATAGCATCTGCCCAGAATCCTCAGGATGACATGTCGCGACAAACTGGTGTACAAGTCGAAGCCAGACATCAGAAGCGACAGAATCTTCAGCGGATTCAGCGACCCTTTCATCACAGCAGGCTTGTCGCCCTTCTCCATATAGGGCACGCCATCCCTCATGGCGACATGCATGGTCAGGACAGGATGCGCAGTAAACACCATGTCGAGTGCCCGCCTGATCTGCTCATCAGTATATTTCGCGTCGATAGGAATCAGGGATGGTATCAGGTAGGAATCGTATTTACCGAACTTCAGGATGTCGTTAAAGATGAACATCTGCGAGTTGTTCAGCGGGCATCCGCTCTCTATCGTATATTTGTCCAGATTGGCAGGCAGCTCTTCCGTATGACCTGCAATGGCAGCCGGTGTACGCAGATTTAAGACATCGGCCACCGTGATGCCGGATTTGCCTAAGGAAAGGATGACCTTGATGGCCTTCAGAGAGTCACCGCCCAGGTGCACAAAATCGTCGTGTATGCTGATATTGTCTTGTTCCAGCACCTTTTCAAAGCTGCCGACGATGAGCCTTTCCAGTTCGTTTCGCGGCGCCACATAGTCAGTGTGCAGCAGGCTGTACTCCGGCTCCGGCAGCCGTCGCCGGTCCACCTTGCCGTTGGGTGTCGTGGGGAGTGCATCCATCTGCATGTATGCCGTCGGCACCATGTAGTTCGCAAGCTTCTGGGAGAGGAATTCATTCAAGGCTTCCTTGCCTACGGCACTGCCTGCGGATACTGTGTAATAGAGGCAGAGCGTGTCGGAGCCCTTGACAAGGCGGACTTCTGCTACAGCCTGGCTGATGCCCTCTATCCGGGAGGCGCATGCTTCTATCTCGCCCAGTTCGATGCGATAGCCGTGCAGTTTCACCTGATTGTCGATGCGGCCGATATACTCCAGTTCACCGTCGGCGTTCCAACGACACAGGTCGCCCGTACGGTACATGCGTACAGGCTGTCCGTCTTCATTTGCGGAAAGGAAGGGGCACGCGACGAACTTCTCAGCCGTCAGTTCCGGTCGCCGCCAATAGCCGCGTCCCACCTGTATGCCGGCAAAGCAGAGCTCACCGACCGCTCCACGCGGCAGAAGCCGTCCGCGCCGGTCGGTGATGAAGTTATAGCAGTTGGCAACGCTCTTCCCGATGGGAATATTGTCAATGCGGCTACCGGCTGGAATCCGATAGTAAGAGGTGTCAACTGTACATTCCGTCGGACCATAGACATTGATAATCTCGATATGGTCGCTGTAGACCCCGGCCAGCTTCTCACCCCCGGCAGTCATGAACCGCATAGGCAGGTCGTCGTAGGCGTTGAGCAACAGGGTTGCTATGGGCGTTGCGTAGCCACAGCCGGTAATCTGATGCTCAAACAAGAAGTTGCGGATGGCAGCCAGATCCATTCTGATGCTTTCTGGCATGATGTGCAGCGAGCCTCCGAGCGTCAGGATGGGGTACAAGTCCTCGATATGCGCGTCGAACGAGAAAGAGCGGTGTAGGCTGATACGGTCGTCAGCCGTCAGATGCTCCATGTCGATGACCATACTGATAAAGTTCCACAATCCTGCCTGATGAATCATGGCGCCTTTTGGCCTGCCGGTAGAGCCCGACGTGTAGATCATGTATGCCAGGCCAGCTGGGGAAGAGAGGTCGACGGGCGAGGCTTCGGCAGTGAAATCTATGCCAGCCATGAACTGTTCGTCAATGACCAACTTGGCCTGGCAGTCAGCAAGCATATACTGCTGCCGCTCCTCCGGGTATTCCTGATCGATGGGTACGTAGGCGGCACCAGCCTTGTGGATGGCGATGACGGCCAGGGGGAACTCTATGGTGCGGTCTAACCTGACGGCCACGAAGTCGTCGGGGCATACACCGCTGGCTATTAGCCGCTGTGCCAGTATGTCGGAACGGCGTGACAGTTCGCCGTAGGTCATCGTGCAGTCAGCGTCGGCCACGGCTATGCTGTCGGGCACGCGGCTGGCACACTGCTCGAAGGCCTTCACGAAGGTCATCTGCGGGTCGATGACTATCTGCTTGCCCCGGCCCAGTGCTGTCAATTCTGCTTGTGTATCCTCTGTGATTAGAGGTAATGCCCTTAGCTGCCCGTCGACCATCGTTGCCATGCCGCGGATGATGGTCTCGTAGGTCGCGGCCACTTGTCTCATCTGCTGTTCACCGTAGAGCAACGTGTCGTAGGCGAAGGTCAGCAGGAGTGTCTCGTCGGGTGTGGGACTGATGGAGAGCGACAGTTCACAGAACGGTTCTTCCTCCACCTGGACAGGCTTGATTCGTCCATTCTGGAATGATGCCCAGAAGTCGTCGCCGATGGGATAGTTCTCGTATGCTACAATGGATTGGAACAGCGATGTGCCCAACTCGGTCTGCGCCATAATCTCTGACAGCGGACAGAAATCATAACTGGACGATTGTGCCGCCTGCTCTTGAAGGCGCTGCAACGCTTGCCTGACGGTTTGAGTGTCTGCGGTATGTACTCTTACGGGTACGCTGTTGATGAACAGTCCCACAAGTTGGCTATTGTCGGCATAAGCGCCGTCTCGCCCTGACACCACCCGGACGAATACGGCATCTTCTGTCCGACAGTATGCTTGCAGCGTCAGTCCCCATCCCAACTCCATCACCGTGTTGAGCGTGACACCCGTCGTCGCAGCAAGCTGGCGTAGCGATGCAGTGAGGCTTCTATCCAGCGTATGCTTGAGTCGCGGCTCTGCCTTGGTCGTTGCAGGTTTCTCATACGACGGAATGGCTGCCCGCGTGTCGTAGTCGGCGAGCAGGTCTTTCCAGTAAGCCAGGCCTGCCCTGCGGTCGCGACGCAGCAACTGGCGTACGTAAGCCTCGTACTGTCCTGTCTGCTCTGCTAACACAGGAAGAACAGTCCCGTTTATGCTTGCCAGAAAGTCCTTGAAGATGACGGGGATGCACCACCCGTCGATGACAATGTGGTGCATGGCAATCAGCAGTTGGCAACTGTCGGCGCCCGTCTTCATGCATACTAAATGGAACATGGGGTCGTCGGTCAGACTGAGCTGTCGGTGCAGCACTTGCCTGTGTATGGCCGAAGCGGCGGCATCGATGTCGGGCTCGCCCGTCAGGTCACGCATCTCGAGGCTCAGCCGGCGGTTGACAATGGCCTGACAAGGCTGAGGAACGCCCTCATATATTATAGATGTACGCAACACTTCGTGCTTGGCGGCCAGATAGTCGAGCGTATGTCTCAGAGTCGCTTCGGTAGGGAGACTGTTCATTGCCAACCGGAACAGCAGACGGTAGGCCGTTGTGTTGTTGTCGGCCAGGTATGTTGTCAGAATGCTTTCCTGCATGGGCGTGAGAGGATAGACGCGTTGCAGCGTTTCTCCACGGCTGTCCAAATGGCTGATGACGGACTGCAACTGCTGTTCCGACCAACCTGTGGCACCGAAGTCAGTGGCCGTCGGTTCGGTATGCGTGGCCCCTGCCGTGTGTGCTGCTACTTTGGTCAGCTCTTCCGTAAATGCGTCGCCCAACTGCCGGGCCTTGTCGCCAGGCCAGCATGCGGGGGCGTATTCCAGGCGTGCCACCAGCCGTCCACCGGCTATTCCACAGTTGATGTCGAGGGAAGGGATGGGTATGCCCAATTCTCCGGCCGTCAGACTCTGGCGCAGGAAGAAACTGTTGTCGGTTGTGAACAGGGCCTCGCCGTCGCTGGCGTTGTCAGTCTCGCCGAGATAATTGAAGCCCACCAGCGGGGTGAGGTCGGTTCTCAGTCGGTTGTCGCCCATATACTGGAGTATGCCATAGCCGATGCCCTTGTTGGGCGTGGCACGCAACTGCTCTTTCACATGCCGTATGTCGTGGCGCAGATCGCCAGTGATATCCTGTATGATGACGGGGTATATGGAGGTAAACCAGCCTATGGTGCGGTCGGTGACCACTGGCTCGTGAAGGGGTTCACGTCCGTGTCCCTCCATCTGGATGGTCAGGCTGCCGATTCCTGTCAGGCGTTGGTATGCGCGACAGAGAGCGGCGATTAGCAGGTCGACGACCTCTGTGTTGTATGCCTTTGCAGATGTGGTGAGCAACTGGCGCGAGGGCTCGCCGGGTAGAGAGACGAGGAATGAGGAATGAGGGGATGAGGAATGAGGGGTGAGTGCCATGCTCGCCATCTGTGCCTGCAAGCCCTTCCAGTAGGGCAACTCTGCCATCAGCAGATGGCTGTCGCGGTAGCGGCTGACGGTTTCTGTCCAGTAGGCAAACGAGTGCGTCTTCCTTGGCAGCGTGATGGCCTGTCCTTGGCCCGTCTGGCGCATGGCTGTTGTCAGGTCTTCAAGCAGGATGCGCCACGACACGCCGTCGATGGCTATATGGTGGCATACCATCAGCAGACGGTCGCCGTCGTCGGCATGCAGCAATACGGTACGCAGCACGGGGCCCTGTTTCAAGTCTATCTGCCCGCTCTGTCGCGTGGCAGCTTCGACTATGAAGCTTGCCGCGTCGGCCCTGCTGGGCAGCGTCGTTTCCTCAAGAGCAAACAGATGCTCATCGGTTGTGGGCCGAACGACGATGGCGTCGCCGACGGTGGCGCGCAGCATGTCGTGATGGGTGGCCAAGGCCTGCAGCGCCTGTTCTAAATGTGCCACATCGACGCGCTGTCGGGCACGCAGCACCACCGACTGGACGAACCTTCCTGGCTGCTGCAGATGCCAGCTGAGGAAACGCTGCTGGATGGCACCAGGCGTGACGACGCCCGTCACCGGGCTCTGGTCTATGGAGGGGCCGTCGCTGCTGCTCACCAGTGTGCGAGCCATCTCGCGCACAGTGCTGCATTTCATCAGTTCGCTTACCTGTGCAGTATAGCCCTCGCCGGCCAGCAGGCTTACTAAACGGATGAGCTTGATGGAGTCGCCGCCTAAGGAGAAGAAGTTGTCAAGCATGCTGATGGGCTCTTGCCAGGTCAGCACGTTGCCCAGCAGTCGCGCCATTACCTCCTCTTTATTGTCTTGGGGAGCTATGTATTCCCTATAGGCACCGAAGGCTGGTTCGGGCAGTCTCCGTCGGTCCACCTTACCGTTGGATGTCAGCGGCAGAGCGTCCATCTGCATGTACACCGTCGGCACCATGTAGTCAGCAAGCGTCTGGGAGAGG
>Ga0326512_10001279_pt1 | contig 19826 bp, 19 predicted proteins | sample 1_2617_0518_D_FD_203652 | JGI IMG/M metagenome (GOLD analysis project Ga0326512, IMG submission 203652) | Bovine rumen microbial communities from UC Davis, California, United States - 1_2617_0518 | ecosystem: Host-associated > Mammals > Digestive system > Stomach > Rumen | place: USA... | reverse complement strand
GCAATTGGGCTTCGTTGCATGACAAGTTGCAAAAGGATAAGAATAACAATGGTGTCGTTGGTAATGTGAAAATGTTTGAGTGTTCTAATTGTGTGGTTCACGCAGAGGATGCCAAGAAGGTTGTTCTGCAAGGCCTTGATGGTTACATTATGAGCGAGAAGAATGGGCAGATACTTATTTGTAAACGTTCTGAAGAACAACGTATCAGAGGATTTTCAGCAGAATAAAAGAAATAATAGAAAACAGTTTAATTGAATTGAAGTTCGAGGGCGAAGGCATCAACGAAAAGGGTATTGTAGTTAAAGGCCCTGAAAACCTGATTGGTAAGGTGGTTGTTGCTGTCAGTGAGGACTTCTATCGTCCAACAGATGTGGTAAATCTTTGGGGCGATCCTACTAAAGCTAAAGCAACACTTGGATGGATTCCTAACAAGACGAGTTTCGAGGAGTTGGTGAAAATCGTGGTTGAGCATGATATTGCCAAAGTAGCTGCTGAAGGCGCTGCTGCAAAGGTAAGAACGAATCTTGCTGAGTATCTTGAAAAGGGAATAGTAAAGTAAACTTACAAACAAGCGTGATACGTCATCTTACAGACATACCTCCCGTCATCACCTCTCATGGAGTAGGGCAGAAGCGTGTTCTTCTCTCCAGTAACGAGTCCGGTTGCTCACTTACGCAGATAGCAGTAACAGAACTCAAGGCAGGTGAAACCGCCATTGCACATGTGCATCCCGACATGCAGGAAGGCTTCTATGTCCTCGACGGGGAACTGGAGGTCGATCTGGATGGTACGAAGACCACGTGCGGCAAGGATACCTTTGTCTATGTAGAGAAATGCACCAGTCACGAGATGCACGCCCTTACGGACAGTCATATCATGACTATCGGATGCGTTATTGAAGCCAGTCGTAACAAACTCTATCCCATGCTATTCAAGCAGAACCGCAAGACATTGGTATGGGGTACGGAGGACTGGACAGTGTCCGGTGTGCCTAATTCTGAGTCAGAAGTGGAGAACGGCACGTGGGCGCGTTACAACCTGACGGAGGTCATATCACGCAGACCGGAAGAAATCCTTGGACGGCAGACGGCACTCAAGTACAACAACCAGTTGCCGCTTCTGGCAAAAATCATTGATGCCCATCAGGACCTCTCCATACAGGTGCATCCCAATGACGAGATGGCGAAGCGTGAACATAACAAGTTTGGCAAATCCGAGATGTGGTATATCCTTGTTGCAGAACCAGGAGCATACCTTTATGCAGGCTTTAAGGAATATATCACTCCAGAGCAGTATAAGCAGCGTGTTGCTAACGGCACCATAACCGATGTCCTCGCAAGACACGAGGTACACAAGGGCGATGTTTTCTATCTCCCCTCCGGTCGTGTGCATGCCATCTGCGGAGGCATCAAATTGGCAGAGATACAGCAGTCATCAGATGTCACCTATCGCATCTTTGACTATAACCGTCCCGGACTTGACGGTAAGCCGCGTGAGCTGCATACCGAGTTGGCGGCAAAGGCTATAGACTACACTGTCTATCCTGAATACAAGACACCACATGAAGAGAACGTAGGCGAAGCCAATGAACTACTGAATACCCCATTCTTCAGCATAAAGATAGTGGAGACAAATGAGCCTTTTCATAGGAATATGATAAAATACGACTCTTTCATTATTATTATGAATATAGGAGAACCGGTAGTTATCCGTGTCCGTGCCACAGGTGATGAGGTGCTTGTGCCAGCAGAGTCATCCTGTCTCATACCTGCTGCCATTGCTGATTATGAACTTATTCCCGCCCATGGCACGGCGAAGGTTATGGAAGCATTCATTAACAATAAGAAGTCTATCGGAAAAACAGTAAAAGACTTCTTCCATATGTTTTCTATTTAGTATCTGGGAAACAGAGGAACAGATACTGTTTTAAAACTTCTTGACACAAGTTAAGGATTATGAATTCAGCAGTTGGGGTGAGTACCTTCGAAAGGTCGTCATTCAGATGATCAGGTAATGTTGCTGATGGATGTCCAGAAGGTTTAGAAAAAGACAGAATAGTATTATAATTCATGATATTCGAGTAATTCGTGTTCAAAAAAAAGATAAATGGAAGTAATTAAAACCGCCATAGATGACGTATTGATAATCGAGCCAAAGGTTTTTGGCGATAAGAGAGGATACTTCTTTGAATCATTCTCACAACGCGAGTTTTACGAAAAGGTTGCACCCATTTTGGGCCATACTATAAACTTTGTTCAGGATAACGAATCTATGTCTTCTTATGGTGTTATGCGAGGTTTACATTTCCAATGCCCACCATATACTCAAAGCAAGTTGGTACGTTGTGTCAAGGGGGCGGTTTTAGATGTTGCTGTAGATATTCGTAAGGGATCACCCACTTATGGTCAACATGTAGCCGTGGAACTGACAGAAGATAACCATCGGCAGTTCTTCATCCCTAAAGGCTTTGCTCATGGTTTTGCGGTCCTTTCTGAGACAGCTGTGTTCCAATATAAGTGCGATGAGTTCTATCATCCTGAGGCTGATGGTGGTATCAGTATCCTTGATGATTCTTTAGGTATAGATTGGAAAATCCCAACTGACCAAGCCAATTTAAGCGAAAAGGATACTAAACATGCTTTATTAAAGGACTTTGATAGTCCGTTTAGAATTGATTTGAATTTGTATTAGAATAGAACTCTTGTTTTGGAGTTAAATTATCTTTCGTACAAAGTATAGCTCGATTTAATTATGGCAAATGACAATGCAGCAAATAATAAACGCATAGCCAAAAACACTCTCATATTGTATGTGAGAATGATATTTATTATGGCAATCAATCTTTACACGAGTCGTCTGATATTGCAGACTCTTGGCATTGAAGATTATGGAGTTTATAGTGCTGTAGGTGGGATTGTGTCGATGTTTACACTCATTTCTGGCGCTTTAACAAATTCGGTAATGCGTTTCATTACGTTCGAACTTGGAAAAGAAGATGAAGAAAGATTGAATAGAGTATTTTCAACATCTATCAATGTAATGCTTATCCTATGTGGGTTATTGCTTGTATTAGGGGAAACAATTGGAGTTTGGTTCTTGAATACTCAGATGAGTATACCAGAAGGCCGTATGGTGGCTGCGAATTGGGTATTGCAATGTTCTCTATTTGTTTTTATACTTAATGTTTTGAGTATTCCTTACAATGCATCCATCATAGCACATGAACGGATGGGCATATTTGCTTATATAAGTGTTGTTGAAGCCGTATTGAAACTATTTATTGTATATGCATTATATTTGTTCAATTACGATTGGTTGATAGTGTATGCTGTCCTTACGTTGGTGGTTGCAGGTTTAATACGACTATTTTACGGTATATATTGTAAACGTAACTTTAAGGAATGTTCTTATCATTATATCCATGACAAGGATTTGCTGAAAGGAATGACAAGCTTTGCTGGTTGGAATTTCTTTGGATATGGAGCAAGTATTATCAGCGGCCAAGGAATCAATCTTCTGATGAATATTTTCTTTGGCGTTGTTGTAAACGCGGCTCGTGGGATAGCAATGCAAGTAAGGGGAGCTGTTGTTTTGTTTGTTAATAATTTTACTGTTGCACTTAACCCGCAAATTACGAAGTCCTATGCAGCAGGTGACTTGGCATATATGCACAGCTTGATTTATAGGGGTGCAAAACTTTCTTATTTTCTGATGCTTCTGATTGTCATTCCATTATGTTTGGAGACTGATTTAGTTCTCAAATTATGGTTGGGGGTGGTACCTGAACATGCAGTTAGCTTTGTACAACTAACGTTGGTTATAGCGACAATAAATGTGGTAAATGATACCATGATTAGAGGCCTACATGCAAATGGAAACTTGAGAAAATGTATGGTTGTATTTGGTCTCTTGGAATTCTCTATATTCCCTTTTTCTTATGTTGCTTTCAAACTAGGTTCTACTCCGGAAACAGCTTATTATATTTCTACGTCTGTATATTTTATTTTGATGTTTGTTAGGGTCTTAATGATTAAAACATACATTGGGATGACAGCACATGATTATTTTAATCAGGTTTTCCTCAAACTACTAATGGTAACATTACCAGCTTTGATTATTCCTTTGATACTTTTTATTTTAGTACCAGACTCGATTTTGCGTTTAATAATTATTTCACTAGTTAGTTTTGTCGGAACAAGCTTTTTTGTTTTCATTCTTGGAATTACGCAATCTGAACGTGCCATGATTATTTCAGTGGTTATTAATAAGGTCCATTCATTTAAAAACAGGAAAAGACATGATGTGTCTAATAAGATTGAAGAGTTATGAATAATAGAGATAATAGCTATGATGTATTAAGATGGATAGCTTTGACCGGAATAATCTTAGTCCATTCAAAACCCATCGTCTTTTGGGAACAGATTAGAAACTTTGACGTTCCTCTGATGGTACTTGTTTCGGCAGTATGCTTCAAACTATCTGGGGGGGGTATTTTTTTCAATAAGGAACAAATAATAGAGTATTATAAAAAGCGTTTTATACGTTTAGTTTTACCCTCGTGGATATTTCTTACTTTTTATTTTGTCATATCTTTCATGGTGGTGGGAAATGTAGATTTAATAAAGGTAATAACATGCTATACGTTAACTACTAAATGGTATTTGTGGATAATTAGAGTTCTTGTAGTGATTGCTTTCCTTGCACCATGGCTATTACGATACACGAAACCATTATCAAATAAAAAACTAATAGCTATATGCATTATGGGATTGCTCTTAGGCGAATTGCTAGCATGTTTGAGTGACAATTATTGGTATATAATTATAGTTATGTTTATTCCATACATAGTATATTATTGCATAGGGATGAATTTATATCGTTTCTCTTCACGTAGTATTCTATTGACAGGTGTAATATTGATTACAATTTATTCCGTTGTTGCTTTATATTTATATGTTAAAACAGGAAATTATGTGCCTACACAGGCATTTAAATATCCGCCCCGTTTATATTACACAAGTTACGCATTAGGTATTTCTGCTATACTTTTTGTATATAGGGAGAGAATAGTTTTTTTATTGGAAAAAGTCCATCTGTTGCGGTTTTCCTCCTTTGTGGGCTCGCATACTTTTTGGATTTATCTGTGGCATATCCCCATTGTTGATTATATGACAAACTATTGTGATTCAATTACAACTTTCTTTACTGTATATTCTATGACGATTCTGATTGTATATATACAAACCATTTTGATTAAAAAGATGTGCAATTGGATAGATAGTCCTGTTGTATATAAAAATATTAAAATGATTTTCTTAGGATAGAATTTTTAGTATAGAAAATGTGTTTTTAAGTAACACGCTAGATTATGTTGTTTTTCTTAATTCTGTTTTTCTTTTTATATTTCTTTTTCCTAGTAAGAAAATGCGTTGATGGTTTCTCGAAAATGGTACTAACCATATATGGAACTTTCTGGGCAATCTCACTTATAGGTACACAATTCAATATTCAGGGGTTGCATACACCCCATGACACGACTCTTCTTATATGTGTCTTGGGAATCTTGTGTTTTTATCTTGGATTTATTAGCGTTCCAATTCCTTCTGCAGTATTGGTTAGATATAATTCGGATCTATTAAAACAAAGTATCGAGAGCATCATTACAAATAAAGTGTTTAAAATCATCGTTTGCGTTTCCGCAGTTTATATTATTAGCCAGGATGTCTTACTTATTAATGCAATATTTGTTGATAAGGTATTAATGGGAGGTAACGCAAGAGGAACTTTATGGGATGAAGAATCTTTGTATAATCCAATTTTACGTTTTTTAATACCTAATTTTTTCTCTTGGTTAATTCCAATAGTAAAAGGATTGTTTTGTTATAGTCTATTTTATAAGCGAGACAGATTTACTATTGTTATGTTATTATTGTTATTTGGTTTTACGGCTTTAGATGTAGGAAGAATTGGATTTATAAAAGCGATAATGCCGTTGATAGCTGTGATAGGCTTGTTTCAATTCTATAAAGGTAAGATTTATATATTAAAGGCTCAAAAAAGACTTTTTTTCGCTATTATGTCTTTGGTATTTGTTTTTATATTTGTTATATCAACAATTAGAAATTCAAGCAATGACTTTGTTAGTGCTATGAACGATGGATGGAATGCTACAATAGAACAAGTCGTTTCGTATAGCATTGGTCCAACAGTAGCCTTTGATCACCAAATTAATTCGCCAACTTTTCATAACTTTGTAGGAGAGGATGGACGAGGTTCGATTTCTTTATGGCCTTTAATGACACCTTATTTTAGACTACAAACGCCTTATCGAGGTATAAACCCTAATTTTGTTGAATTTAGAGATTTTACGGAAAAAGAAAAAGTTGACGTTGGATTACCTTTTAATTGGAATGGCTTGTACACATGGAACTTGAATTTTTATAGTGATGCAGGTATTGTAGGTATTATTTTATTGAACTTCCTGTTTGGCTTTTTTATGAGGTATACTATAAAATTGACTTACAGACATCAAACAGTCTATAGTTATATTCTATGTACCATTGTTGTGATGTATGTAATAATGTCGCCAATGAAACTTAATGATTATTATGTTATAGACCCTGTTTTTATATTTGTTTTATTATTTTTGAGTTACAAAAATAGAACAAGAAACCATATATTGGCAAGATGAAGACAAAAATAGTATATGTAATTGTTAGTTGTGAAAAAGATGCTTACTTAGAGGAGGCGTTTATTTCTGTGTATTCTTTGCGTAAGTGGAATCCTAATTCAATTGTTGAAATAGTTATAGATAGCAAAACCGATGAATCACTCAAGGGGAACAGGAGTGCCATCTTAAATTACATAGATAAAAAAATAGTAGTACCATTCGAAGACTGTTGGACTAATCTTGAGAAATCAAGGTTATTAAAGACAAATCTTCGTAACATTGTTGAAGGAGATTACTTATTTATAGATACGGATACAGTTATCACTGGAGATTTGAGCGAAATAGATAATTGTGAATATGATATCGCATGTGTTCCTGATAAGCATGTTCCAATAGGGCAACATAGTTTCCGTGCAAATATTGACTTTGGCGCAATGATGGTTGGATGGAATGTCAAAGAAGAGTTGAACTACTTTAATAGTGGTGTGGTGTTTGTCCGAGATAATGATTTTACTCATAAATTCTGGAGTCGGTGGAATGAATTGTGGAAAGAGCATCGTGATAAAATGAAAAGCGACCAACCTTCATTTGCCAGAACTAATGAAGAATTTGATTATCCCATCCAAGAGCTTAATGGTATTTGGAATTGTCAGGTGGTAGAAAATGGTCTGAAATATCTTCAGGAGGCCAAAATCATACATTATTTTGCTTCCAATCTTTCTGGAAAGCAGAAAAGTCCATATTTGTTTTTCAGTAAGGATGTTACAGATAAGATAAAGTCAAGTGGCGAAATAACTCCTGATATACAAGAAATGATTTCTCATGCAAAAAGTGCTTTTGCAGATGTGAACCGTATTATTTCCATTGACGATATGCCATTTATGATGTCAGCTCTTCACAGTCTTTATTTAAACAATCCAAAGATGTTCCAGACTTTAAATAAAACAACCGCATTTTATCTGCGTGTAGTAAATAAACTAAAGCAATTAACGAAAGGGTGATATGAAAATACTTATAAATTTAACATATATATCAAAAGATAACTATAATTCTGGACTAAGTAATTATGGAAAAAGGTTTGTAAGCGGAATAAAGCCTGTGGATAGGTGTAATTATACGCTTCTGATTCGCCACGAAATGGAAAACAGCCTACGCGAATTATTCCCAGATTTCAAAACGGTACTATACACACCTAATTCTCATTTCGATCCCCGCCATCCTTTTAGAATAAGTTTCTTTTCCACCATTTTCAGTTATCGGAGATTGATAAATAAGGGAAAGTATGATTGCGTTTTCGAGCCCTCAGGCTATGATTTTCAAACATGCTTCAAAAATAATGCAAAAAAGGTCTCTACCATCCACGACCTACAGTTGCTGACACGAAATGACCTTGGTGTGTTTCGCTGGATTTATTTAGGTTTTGCAAAGTTCTTTTACAAAAGGATTATTCGAAATTCAGATGCTATCATTGCTATTTCTAAGTTCACTCGTGATAGTATTCTCAGTTATTATCCGAAGACAGACCCTGCAAAATTGCATGTAGTTTATAATTCTGTAGTGTTAGCGGATAGTTCGGTTAAGCCGAACGGCATAGATGCTGGAGAAATATTTATTTTTAATATTAATTCCATTCGTCCATATAAGAATCAGATTACATTATTGAAGGCTTTCAATAAAATAAAGGAAAAAACAGATTGCAAATTATTGCTTGTTGGTGGAAAAAGCAACTATTGGTATAACACATGTTTGCCGTATATCAACAACCATGGGTTGGCAGAACGGATAATAGTGATGTCTGGTATCAGCGATGAAGAACTTAGATGGTTATATGAAAATGCGAAGCTTTTCGTTACTCCATCCCTTCACGAAGGTTTCGGTTTTACACCGATAGAAGCGGCAATATGCAAGACCCCTGTGGTTAGTTCGAAATGCGATTCGTTGTTCGAGGTTACACAAGGTCGGTTGGCTTATTATGAACCTGCAACTGATGCCAATGCTTTAGCAAAACAGATGCTTAGTATTTTAAATAACCCACCATCAGCAAAGGAGCTTGATAATATTTCAACAAAGTTTAAAGGAGACTATTCTGTTGAACGCAATGCATCAAGTGTAGTAGAGATAATTAATAGTATTATAGTATAAAAAATGTACAAAGGTTTATGAAGAAACGCATAGTTTGGATAACACCTGATTATTTTTATGATGTTGATTGGCCAATAGTAGGGCAATTAAAAGACTATTATGACATAAGATGGTATGTTATATGGGGGAAAGGTTCTTTGCGAGCACAACCTAATGATTCTAATATATTCAAGTTAGTTAATTCGCCTTATCGGTATCGGGATATTCGTGTTATGAAACTCTATTATTCTTTAATTAAAGAAATGAAGAGTTTTAAACCCGATATGATTTATAATGGTTTTAGCGGGATTCCGTTCTTTTACCCACTTCTGTTTTGCATGTTCGATAGGAAGAAAATCATGCATGAGGGACATGAAATAGACCCTTATGTGTCAGTGGTACATGATAAGCTAACAGTGTCGTATGTGCAGTATTATTTGAGGAGAGTCGGTTATACACAGGTGTTTTCAAAACACGCTGAACAGAAGTTTCATATTCTGTATCCTGGACAGAAATGCACATACGTCCCTATGGTGCCTAAGGACTTTGGTCCTGCAACGAAAGTAATTGACCATGGTGACAGAACGGTGTTCTTATTCTTTGGGAGTGTTAGATCGACCAAGCGTTTTGACGTTTTGCTTGAAGCCTTTCTCGGACTTGATAATGAGTATTCTAAAAAAGCAGAGTTATGGGTATATGGTAAATGTGATGGTGAAGACCGAGTAAAATTCGACCAGATGATTGAAGGGCATGATAATATAAAGACCATGTTTGATTTTGTTCCGGATGAAATGGTTCCAGAATTGTTTGGTTCGTCATCTTATTTGGTGCAACCATATCAACAAATCATGCAGAGTGGCCCCATGATGATAGCCTATAACTATAATTTGCCGGTGATAGCCACTAATATTGAAGGATTTAAGGAGCGTATAGATAATGGAAAGAACGGCTATTTGTTTGAGACAAACAATCCTGATGACTTAAAGCGGGTACTGGAAATCTGTATAGACCAAAGTAAAGACGAGTATTATAATATAAAAGAGAATTTAAAATACTTTGTTGAGCAGGAATATTCACCCAATGTTGTTATAAAGAAGTATTGTGACATGTTGGATTGTTTTATTAGCAGTTGTAACCCGATAAATATTGTTTTATATGAATAATTGTAGTTCAAACAAACGAATAAATAAAGTTTCTAGGCCGTTTTCATTAGTGGAAGCGCTGAAGACATCGAAGGCGGTTTTATTTCTTCGAGTTATATCTGAGAGGGCACATAGCATACTAGTCGAAACAAAGTATTTGGCAAACGGCAATCGGTATTCAAACGCAAGGAAACTGAAAACAGACCTCCAGATGCGTGTTCATGCCATAGAGAAAGGCATGTCAATCGGACACCTTAAAGAAGGGTTTGGTAATCAAAAAGCTTGTCTTATTATAGATGACCTCAGGCTATATGACTCATTAGGAGGTGACAAATCATTTACAGAAGAGTGCTGTGGTGTCTTATGTCAGTATGTAAGGTTTAAAAACAGGGTAGGACAAAAGGTTGATGACGTTGAATCCAAGTTGAATGCTTTTATTGAAGAAAGCGGTTGCAATCCAAAGGAACAGGGTGGCATCTACCAATTGAATTATCGCGAGATATATGAGAAGTCACAGGGTATGTATCCTGATGTTGTCTCATCAAGATATGCGGTTAGAGATTTTGGCAGCACACCCATTAATATGGATATGTTGAGAAAAGCATTGCAGATTGCCGAGAAAACACCTTCAGCTTGCAATAGACAAAGCTGGAGAGTGCATGTATATTCAAAAGACAAGGCTTCGAAAATCTTCCAAATGCAGAAGGGGGGAGTTGGTTTTATTTCTAATATGCAAGTAGCAATTTTAATTTGTGGCGACTTGCAATCCTATTTTTTAGGAGAACAGAACTTACTCTACGTTGATGGTGGGCTTTATGGCATGAACTTGATGCTCGCCCTCCATTATTGTGGCCTAGCCTGCATCCCGCTAACCATGGGTCATAAGGCTGGCTACATTAAGAAAATGAAGAGGGAGATGGGACTGCCAGAGAATGAGATGCCAGTTCTCTTGATAGGTGTAGGTTCGTATAAAAACGAATTCAAGGCGGCGGTATCATACCGATACCCGTACAGCCAATACACAGATTTTGAAGAATAATGATATTAGTATCTGTTTCTGAAAATGATAATTATTGATAGAGATGAAAATAGGAGTTCTTACTTATCATAAAGAAAGAAGTCAAGGAGCGACTTTTCAGGCATACGCTACATACAAAGCCTTGCGAGAATTAGGTTGCGATGTTGAGGTTATAGACCTCGAACGAAAAACCTTTGCACATAATGCTTTGTTGCGAGCAGCAGTAAAACCATATTTCTTCTTTTTTGAGCACAGACAGGATAAGTTTAGGAAGGAATATTATCCTCCTTACAGCAGACATTATGCTAATCTTGAAGAATTACAAGCGAAGCCACCTGTCATTGACGCTGCTTGCGTGGGAAGCGATCAGACATGGAATGGTAAGATCGCTATGCCGGAGAATGCTTTAGCTTATTTCTTGGACTTTGGCCCTAAGGGTATGTACCGTTTCTCTTACGCTTCCAGTTTTGGTTATCCTAAATGGATGATAGATGATGAAGAGAAAACAAAGAGGATTGGAGAACTGATGAAATCTTACGTCGGTTTATCCGTGCGGGAAACAACCGGAGCTCAAATAATAAAAGATAAGTTTGGGCTTGATGCGACGGTGGTCTGTGATCCAACTATTCTCCATACTGATTACGATGAGTTTACGCAGGGTTTGAAGCAGCAAAATGAGATGGTTTGCTATTTCCTGTTTAATTATTCTGATAATCTGGTTAAAGCTAACCATGAGATAAGTAGCTATTTAAAGATACCCGCCCGATGGGTGGGAAGACCTTATTTTGTGAGAGGCTTTAAGAATTCATATTTTCCTGATATTGTTACGTGGTATAGAAGAATTGCCAGTGCACAGTTTGTCGCAACAGACTCTTTCCATGGGACGGTGGCTGCATTGATATGTAAAAAACCGTTTGTCGTTTTATATCGTGACTATGGCCTTAGCTCTCGCATTGTTGACTTGTTGACACAGGTAGGCCTAGAAGACAGGATTTATTTCAACTATGAGGCTTTTGCCGCGAGTAATAGTTGGAAGCAACCTATAAACTATGATGAGGTTGGCAGAAAGCTGAATGCATATCGTGAAAGGTCGTGGGCTTATCTTCGCGGGGTCATTGAAATGATTGCTCAAGAGAAAAAGTAATAAAGAACAGTTTCCAATGAGAATTCTCATTAATGCTTCTAATCTAAGACAAGGTGGAGGCATACAAGTAGCAGATTCTGTATGTAAACAATTATCTCGCTTTGGAGATAATCAATTTACAGTAGTATTGTCTCCTTTCTTGAAGGAAACAGCAGAAGTGATATCCCAATTTGCAAATGTCATTGTTGAGGAATATCATATAAGGTATACGGCATGGCTGCTTTTGACAGGGCGCGACAAAACGCTTGATCGTTTGGTGGAGAAGCATCAAATTGATAAGGTATTGACAATTTTTGGTCCCTCCTGGTGGGTGCCGCGTGTGCCTCATTTGTGTGGCTTTGCTTCCAGCCAAATTACTCCACAAGATTCTCCTTTCTATTCTTTGCGGCTACCATTCAAGTTTAGGGTACATGAGTGGATGCGCAATACGATGTTAAGGACATATTACAGACGTTGCTCAAATAACTTGTACTCGGAAAATGAATCTGTCAGCAAGGCTTTAAGACAGCTCTATCCTAAGAAAAGAGTTTATACAGTAACAAATTATTATAATCAAGTCTTTGATAAGCCGAAAGAATGGATTGCTCATCCGTTGCCAGAATTTGACGGCATTTCAATTCTGACAATGGCTAACTTGTATCCTCATAAGAATTTAGGTATTACTCTGGGGATTTCAAAGGCATTGAAAGAAATGCATCCGGATTTTAAATTTCGGTTTGTTATCAGTGTTAAGAAAGAAGATTTCCTCAGAGCCCAAGGAATAGTTGATTCAGAAGAAATAGACAGGCATTACTTGTTTTTAGGGACGGTTAGTGTTGCGGAGTGTCCTTCATTATATGAGCAGTGTGATATAGAACTCCAGCCCTCACTACTTGAGAGTTTTACGGCAACGTATCCAGAAGGGATGAGGATGGAAAAACCAATCGTAACAACAGATTTGGCATATGCACGCCAGCTTTGTGGCGAAGCTGCCTGCTACTATAGTGCTCTTGATGCAGAGGCTGCAGCTGATGCAATATACAAAGTTGCTACAGATAAAGATTTTGCAGCGCAACTCGTATTAAACGGCAAGAAACAACTGTTGCATTTCGACACTTATGAGAAGAGAGCAGAGAAACTAATAAAAATAGTAGATAACTTAGATAATTAATTATATTATGTCAGTATTTAAAGATAAAGTACTCCTGATAACTGGAGGCACAGGTAGTTTTGGAAATGCGGTTCTCCGCAGATTTTTGGACAGTGATATTAAGGAGATTCGTATCCTCTCGCGTGATGAAAAGAAACAGGACGATATGCGTCACTTCTTACAGGCTAATCGCGGCGATGTGGCACACAAAGTGAAGTTTTACATTGGCAACGTCCGTCAGCGCGAGGCTGTAGACTTTGCTATGGATGGAGTGGATTATGTTTTCAGTGCTGCTGCCCTGAAGCAGGTGCCTTCTTGCGAGTTCTTCCCGATGGAGGCGGTACGCACCAATGTAGAGGGTACTAATAATGTGTTGCTCTCTGCCATTGCTCACGGAATAAAAAATGTGGTTGTACTCTCAACTGACAAGGCGGCATATCCTATCAATGCTATGGGTATATCAAAGGCTATGATGGAAAAGGTTGCCATAGCCCAGGGGCGTGCCCTTGGCGTTGGCGCTAAAACCACCATTTGTTGCACCCGTTATGGAAACGTAATGGCCAGCCGTGGTTCAGTCATTCCCCTTTGGGTGGAGCAAATGATGGAAGGGAAGCCTATTACCATTACTGACCCGAATATGACTCGCTTCATGATGACGCTGGATGATGCTGTGGATTTGGTCATCTATGCTTTCACCCATGGTGAGAACGGTGACTTGTTTGTTCAGAAAGCTCCTGCTGCTACACTTGATGTGCTGGCTGAGGCTTTAAAGCAGACCTACGCCAAGATTGATCCAAAGTATGGTGAAACAGAGGTCAAGGTAATTGGAACTCGTCACGGAGAAAAACTTTATGAGACACTTGTTACCCGCGAGGAAATGGCTAAGGCTATTGATATGGGTGGATACTATCGCATTCCTTGCGACAACCGTGATTTGAACTATGACAAGTTCTTTACGGAAGGTGACCACAAAGTGGAAACAGTTGAGGAATACCATTCTCACAACACCAAGCGTCTGGATGTGGAAGGTATGAAGGAACTGCTTTTGAAACTTAATTTTATTCGCGAAGACCTTGGACTCCAACCACGTGCTAAAGCCCGTGATTATCGCTCCGAATAAGCGATAAGGTTCAATAGTTCAATAGTCCAAGGGTTTAAGCCCTCGTTCTTGAACTTTTTGAATTGCTTAAACATTATGAACTTTTAATTATTGAAATATGAAATTCTTTATATGTGGCTGTAATGGTATGGCTGGTCATACCATCAGCTTATATCTCCAGGAGCAAGGACACGAAGTTTATGGCTTTGACCTTCAAGAGAGCAAGTTAATCAAGAGTTTTGCCGGCAATGCTTTTGATACTGAAACCATAGGTCGTGTTATTAAAGAAGGCCACTATGATACGGTTATCAACTGTATTGGAGTACTAAACCAGTTTGCAGAGAATAATCACGCACTGGCTGCTTTCTTAAATAGTTACTTTCCTCATTTTCTTGCAAAGACCACAGAGGGAACTGATATACAGGTTATCCACATGACCACCGACTGTGTGTTCTCTGGTAAGAAGGGGAGCTACACCGAGCATGATCTGCGTGATGGTGAAACCTTCTATGACCGCAGCAAAGCCCTTGGTGAACTTGATGATGAAAAAAACCTCTCTCTCCGTAACTCCATTGTGGGTGCAGACATTAACCCCAAAGGCATTGGTTTGCTGAACTGGTTTATGAACAATACAACTGGTGAACATCCAGTGGTGAATGGCTATACCAAGGCTATGTGGACCGGTCAGTGTACTTATCAGTTAGCAAAGACCATGGAAGCCGCTGCCAAAGAGCGTGCTCATGGGCTGGTGAATGCCGTGCCTGATACTGATATTTCCAAGTATGAACTTTTGAAACTGTTCAATAAATATCTCCGTGGTGGACGAGTGCAAATTAACCCTGTGGAGGGTGTGAATGCAGACAAGAGCCTGAAGCGCACCAACTGGGACTTCAACTATCGCATTCCTGACTACGAACAGATGGTAGCGGAAATGGCGGAGTGGATTTATAAGCATAAAGAATTATATCCTCACTATAACCTGTAAGATTATGGGAAAACTGAAATTGATGACCATCGTGGGCACGCGTCCCGAAATCATAAAGATGTCTGCTATTATCAAGAAAGCAGACAAGTACTTTGACCAAGTGCTGGTTCACACCGGTCAGAACTACGACTATACGCTGAACGAGGTATTTTTCAAAGACCTTGGTCTTCGTGAGCCGGACTACTACCTTGGTGTGGTAGGAGACAATCTTGGCCAGACAATGGGCAATGTGATTGCCAAAAGTTATGAACTGATGGCTGAAGTGAAGCCGGATGCAGTCATTGTATTGGGTGACACCAATAGCTGCTTGTGTGTAATCTCCGCCAAGCGTCTAAAGATCCCCATCTTCCACATGGAGGCCGGTAACCGCTGCAAGGACGAGAATCTGCCGGAAGAGGTCATCCGCAGGATTGTGGACGTGACCAGCGATATAAACTTGTGCTACAGCGAACATGCACGCCGCTATATTCTTGATACGGGAGTGAAGCCTGAATACACGTATGTTGTTGGTTCCCCTATGGCAGAGGTTCTGAAAGAAGTATTGCCGCAGATTGAAGCCTCGAACGTCTTGAACGACTTGAACCTTGAACCGCAGAAATACATTCTGCTGTCTGCACATCGTGAAGAGAATATTGACATTGAGCAGAATTTCTTCTCGTTGATGAATGCGGTGAACACCATGGCTGAAACCTACAATATGCCAGTGCTCTACAGTTGCCATCCCCGCAGCCAGAAGATGATTGAAAAGCGTGGATTTAAGTTTAATGAAAAGGTAATCCAGCACAAGCCTCTGGGGTTCTTTGACTATAATAAACTTCAGCAAAATGCATTCTGTGTGGTGAGTGATAGTGGCACTGTGCCTGAGGAAGGAGCCTTCTTTGGATTCCCTGCCGTAAGTATCCGTACCTCTACTGAACGTCCTGAAGCTATGGATAAGGGCGTGTTTATTATAGGTAGCATTACTTCGGAGGCTGTTTGTCAGGCAGTAGAACTTGCAGTAGCAATGCACGAGAATGGTGATGACGCTTGCCCTGTGCCTGCATATACTGATGAGAATGTTTCTACCAAGGTGATAAAGCTCATCCAGAGCTACGTGGGTATTGTGAATAAAATGATTTGGAAAAAAGGATGAGAATACTTGTTGTTAGCCAATATTTCTTCCCAGAAGAGTTTAAAATCAATGATCTTGCTCGCGAATTTGTGATTCGTGGGCATCAGGTTTCTGTGTTGACTGGTAAACCGAATTACCCTAAAGGAGAGTACTATGACGGTTATCAATACGAAGGGGTTATCAAGGAAGATTATTATGGTGCAAAAGTAATTAGAGTGCCCTTAAGGAAACGAGGCGCTGGTGGCGGAAAGAATCTGCTTCTCAATTATTTATCGTTTGTTTACAACGCTAATAAATATATCAGTCATAACAAGATGGAGTTTGATGCCATCTTGGTTTATGAGATTTCTCCAATAACACAAGCATATCCGGCGTTATACTGCAAGAAGAAGTATGGAGGAAAAGTTCTTTTGTGGGTACAAGATCTTTGGCCTGAAAGTGTAACGGCTGCGGGAGGTGTGAATAACAGAATTGCATTAGGTATTTTGGATAGGATGGTGAAAAGAATATATTCAAAATGCGATGTGCTGCTTGTTCAGTCGGACGGTTTCAAGAAATCTATTCTATCAAAAGGTGATTTCGAATCCAAGATTGTTTATGCTCCTAATTGGGCTGAAGACCTATATCTTGAAAAAAAGAAGATCAATGAAGAATCTATATCAGCAATGATGCCGGAGGGTTTTAGAGTGATGTTCGCTGGAAATGTGGGGGCTGCACAAGATGTAGATTCTATTGTTAAAGCCGCAAATGAAACACGTGATATACCTGAGATAAAGTGGGTGATAGTAGGCGACGGAAGAGCAAGAGTTAATGTAGAAGACCAAGCTAAGCAATTGGGCCTATCAGATACAGTGTTTTTCCTTGGACGCCATCCTATGGAACAGATGCCCACTTTTTTCTCCTTTGCAGATGTAATGGTTGTTTCTCTGAAAGATGAATACATTTTCTCTTTGACAATACCGGCTAAAACTCAATCTTACATGGCTTCTGGGAAACCGATTGTTTCGATGCTGAATGGCGAGGGTAATAGAATAGTGGAAGATGCAAAATGTGGTTTAACAGCTCAATCTGGTGATTACAAAACGTTGGCAGAGAATGTGAAGAAACTCTATAAAGCGAATAAAGAAGATCTGAGCCAGATGGGCCAATATGGCCTGAATTATTATTTAAGCCATTTCGACAAGAAAATGGTAGTTGATAATATCATTAATTCGATGAAGTAATGAAGATCCTTATTACAGGAGTCCATGGTTTTGTGGGCTCTAACCTCGTGGCATATCTTGCTAAGGAAAATGAGATATATGGTCTTGACATCATTGCCCCTGAAAAGGAAGGTGTTGCCAAGACCTACTCTTGGGATGATTTGGATGCAGGTAAGATACCAGATGTGGATGCCATCATCCATCTGGCCGGCAAGGCTCACGACACAAAGAACCAGAGTGCGGAAGATGTGTATTTCAAAGTAAATACAGGTTTGACGCAGAAGATATTCGACTGGTACCTGACGCATCCTACTGCAAAGAAGTTCATACAGTTCTCTACGGTGAAGAGTGCGGCAGACAGGGTGGAAGGGGAGTTCCTGACAGAGGAATGCATCCCGACGCCTGTAGGGCCTTACGGAGAATCGAAGATTGCGGCAGAGAACTATATCATAGAGAAGTTTGCACCGGAGGCTCTGAAGCGTCCGTTCCATAACTTTACGGATGAGGATGCGGTGGTGGATGGAAAGAAGGTGTATATCATGCGACCGTGTATGATTCACGGTCCTGGCAACAAGGGTAATCTGAACTTGCTGTATGGCGTGGTGAGCAAAGGAATTCCCTGGCCACTGGGTGCATTTGAGAACAGGCGTTCGTTTACGAGCATCGGGAACCTGCAGGAGGTGATCAAGGGCCTCCTGACCAAGGATGCCCCCAGCGGCATCTATCACATGGGTGATGATGAAGCACTATCCACCAACGAACTGATAGAGGTGATATGCAGTGCTCTGGGCAAGAAGGCGCATATCTGGAACCTCCCCCGCGGCCTGATGAACGGCTTTGCCAAGATCGGTGACGTGCTCCACCTGCCCCTGAACACCCAGCGCATGCAGAAACTGACGGAGAACTATGTGGTGTCCAACGCCAAGATCAAGGCTGCATTAGGCATGAAGCAAATGCCAGTGAGAGCTAAGGATGGACTTAGGGAGACTATTAAGAGTTTTGCGGAAAAATAATTTGGAATATGATAGAATACATTGTTATAGCACTTCTGCTTTTAGCGGCAGAATTGGTTTATTTTCGCATTGCAGACAAATGCAATATTATAGATAAACCAAATGAGCGTTCCTCACACAAAACAATCGTCTTGCGTGGTGGTGGAATTATCTTCACCATTGGGCTTTGGATATGGTATTTGTGGTTCATGGTTAAGGGTGAATGGTTCATGGTTAATGAATATTGGCCACTATTGGCGGGTGTGACATTGGCGGCTGGTGTGTCGTTTATTGATGACATTCATTCATTGCCAGACTCGCTGCGGTTGGTGGTGCAGTTTGCATCAATGTTTTTAGTATTCCAGGAAGTAGGCTTACTGACTGTCGTGGATGGAGGTAGTTGGCTCATACAGGGGCTTATTGTACTGGCTGCCTTGATAGTTTGTGTAGGCGGCACGAACATATATAACTTCATGGATGGAATCAATGGGATAACTGGAGGCTATTCATTAGCCATACTGATACCATTGATAATTAAGAATGAAGAATTAAGAATGAAGAATGGTGAAGGCTTTGTAGAGCCTTCATTACTCATTGTAATCGGATTGTCGCTATTGGTGTTCTGCCTGTTTAACTTCCGCAAGAAAGCAAAATGTTTTGCAGGGGATGTAGGCAGTATCGGTATTGCACTGATTCTGACATTCTGCATAGCCAGGTTGATGATGGTGACTGGTGATGTGGCTTGGATAGTGCTGTTCCTGATATATGGTGTGGACGGGGTATTGACTATCTGTCATCGTATCATGTTGCATGAGAACTTGGGGCAGGCACACCGTAAGCATGCTTATCAGTTGATGGCGAATGAGCTGAAGATTCCGCATGTGGTGGTATCGACGATATATATGGTATTGCAGTTGGCGGTGTCGCTGATTGCGATATATGTCATTCCTGATACTGTTGCGGCGCATTGGATATATCTTGTATGCAGTGCGGTGGTGATGGCGGTGGCGTATGTTCTGTTTAAAATGAAGTATTATCATCTTCATGAAGAGTATTTAGCTTCTATAAAGAAGCAATAAGATGTTCACCAAAAGGTTTTGTTCATTTCTTCTGACAGCAGAAGAAAAAGAACCAAAGAAGACTGCTACCCCAACCCCTACACAGGGGCTTTAATTGACTACGACGGAGACCCTCTTCGTCAAGGTTTTGGTAT
>Ga0326512_10001278_pt1 | contig 19831 bp, 6 predicted proteins | sample 1_2617_0518_D_FD_203652 | JGI IMG/M metagenome (GOLD analysis project Ga0326512, IMG submission 203652) | Bovine rumen microbial communities from UC Davis, California, United States - 1_2617_0518 | ecosystem: Host-associated > Mammals > Digestive system > Stomach > Rumen | place: USA: California... | reverse complement strand
GCTGCCGCGCCAGCGTCCGGTGTTGCCCGTCTTGGTGAAGAAGGCAAACTCTGTGTGACTCTTAATCACGTCGCCGGGCTGTGCCTGGTCGTAGTAGTCGCTCAGGGCGGTCTCCACAGTCAGGTTGGTCATCGGCGTGTAGCCGATGGCGTTCCAACCATGCTTCAGCAAGATGGTGCGGTCGGCCTTCTCCTTGATGACGGTGCCGCCAATCGGCAGGGTGCAATCCTCCTTGACCTTGATGGCATACGACTTCTGCGGCGAGATGGTCACGTCTGCGGTACTGCCCGAGGCAATCCACTGCTTCTGTGCAGCCTCGTAGGTCATTGTCAGGTCGCTGTCCAACTCGGTCAGGATATCACCGTCGCTCCACTTCATGCTGCCAAGCAGCTTGTTCACGTCACTGAGTTGGTCGCTCTTCAGGTTGAACGATACCCAGTTCCAGCCCTTCTGCAACTTGAAGTTCTGGACGAAGGCCTCGCCACCGTCGAAGCGTACGGGCGTGTCGGTGCCCAGCATGGCGTCCTTGGCGAAGTTGATGGTCGGAGTGGTGGTCAGCACGATCTCGCGACCGGTGCTGTACTGCCACAGGCGGAAGTTCAGTTCGCGGCCGCTGGCCTGGCTGTCATAGACGGTCAGGTACAGGCCCGTCTCTCCCGACTGATTGTCGTGCGTGATGTTGGCGAAGCCGTGGCACTGGTTCTCGTTGTCGAAGACGCCCACGATGTCGCGTGAGTCGGTGTCCAGCTCATCGTACAGATACACCTGTCCGCTGATGTTCATCGAGTTCTTCAGCAGGTCGCCACTGATGTTCTCGGCCCACTCAGGCTGCTCACCCTCCACCGTCAGGTTGAGGTAGAACGGCTCGGTGATGCCCTCCTCGTCGGTCAGGTAGATAATCTCGTTGTACGTACCGATGTTCAGGTCCTTGCTGACCGTCGCATAGACATAGTCCAGACTCTGCGGTGCCAGCACGTCGCTGTACTTGTCGAGTGTGAGCCACCTTGGGCAGTTCGCGATCGTGTAGGTGTGGTGGGTAGCACCGTTGTTGTAGAACGGCAGTTCACAGCCTTCGCCGCTGCCATACTTGATGGTGGCGTTGATGCGGTTCAGTACCCACTGCAGGCTACTGTTCGTCACGTAGTAGCAGGCCGTCTGCGGCGAAGCCATCGTGTTGCCGTTCATGTCCTCGATGTCGCGCAATGTAACGTAGATGTTGCGGTGGTTGAGTCGGGCATTAGGCTCGTCGAGTTCCACCAGCACCTGGTTGCCGCGTCCGATGAACGAGAACTTCAGGTTCTTCACTTCCTCGTAAGGCATCACGGGAGCTGCCTGTGTCTGGTCGAAGTGCTGCATGACGGCATCCATCTCATCGACGAACAGGTAGTCGCGCACCAGTGTGTCGGTGGGCTTCTTTGTCTGCGGGTCGAGCTGATAGAGCGGCTGGCCCTTGTCGTCGAGATAGAGCTTCTTGCTGTAGGCATAGGGCACCAGTTCGAGGTCGTTGTCCTTCTGACGCTCTATGCGGTCGAACGACAGGTAGGTCATTAGGCCAGCCTCGTCGCCGTTGGGGCTCTTCGTGGCGTAGGTGCTGATGAGCTGCTGCGGCAGTGCCTGGGCAAAGAACATCAGTTCGTCCACGTTACCCTTCAACGGGGTCTGGCCGTCCTGTCTCAGCAGGGTGTCCTTCTCGTTGACGACGTCGTAGCGGCTGGCACCGATGAGCGGATAGCCGTCGCTGATGCCGCCTAAAGAGTCAGCCTCGAAGGTGGTCTTGAGTTCCTTGTCCATGTAGATGTTGACCACGTTGCGACCACGATTCACCGTCATGGCATAGTTGTGCCACTGTCCGTCGCTCCAGTCGCCGGGAATCTCGGCGGCAAATCCGTTCGAGCGGTACATCAGCTTGTCGGCCTCGAATCCGATGTGGAACTGGTTCTCAGCACCGTTGTCCTCCTTCAGTCCGCGACCGTTGGAGAGCAGCGTGCCGCGTCCGTCGGCGTCGGTCTTGAACCAGAACATCAGCGTGTAGTCGTGCTCGGCGGTACGGTTGATGGCGTTCTTGTCGAGCAATATGCCCTTGTCGGCCTTCTCCAAGTGCAGTGACAGGCCACGTGGGATGGCCCAGCCGGCACCTATCAACTTGGCGTTGTCACCCTGGGTATGGTCGGTGACATAGTCGCCCGAACCCTCATTCATCGGATAGTAGTCCACCAGGTCCTTCTCGTAGCCCGTCAGTCGGCGGCTGCCGTAGGTGGTGCCGATGAGGCCGCCGTCCATGGCAGCGTACCACAGGCGAGCCTCCATCATACGGCCTTCGTAGTACTGGCTTGTAGAGCGGTCGAGTTCGTTGGAACGACCGAAGATGAGTGGACCGGTACCATAGTACAATGCGTTCATTTTATTGCGGCCAATCTCAATACCTCCCTTGAAGAATGTCAGCGTGATGTCCTGCTGGTTGATGCTGACAGCCACCTGTCGGAAGGCATTCTTTCCGATGACGGAGTCGCTGACAAAGGTCTGGTTGTTGACCACGGCCTTCAGATGGAAGTCACTGGTCAGCCATAGTTGCAGCTTGTGGCCGTTGGTGCCGTGTGAGAACAGCGGCATGTCGCGTCCTGTCTCGGCAGGCTTGATCATCAGGTCGATGGTCAGGTCCTTGCCGCTGAAGTTGCGCTTGGCCTCGCTCTCCACGCTGGCCTGGCCGGCAAACTGCACGCTTACCATCTCAGAGAGGTTGTCGTTGTTCACCTCACCCTTCACCTCGAAGTTGGTGATGGCCGAGAGGTAGTTGTACTCGATGTCCTCCGAGAAGTTGAAGATGATGTCGTCGCCCTGCGTGATGATGCCGCTCTTCGGTTCGGGCGTGCCGAACAGTTGCGGACGGCGTGTATCCTTGATACCGCTGATGATCTTCGACGAGGTAGTCAGGAAGTCATTGCCGTTACGGCAGAAGACCACGGCACGCAGGTCGTAGGTGCGTTCTATCACCCAGCCTTCGCCGTAGAATCGTGTCACGATGTTGCCGTTCTCTGGTATCATGTCGCACACACCGTTGGCAGCAGCCATCAGCGAGTCGTTGGCGTAGTACGAGCAGAGGTTTGTCCACGCGTCGTCGCCACGCTGCGACTCCTTATACTGCAGTTCGATATGGTCGAAGTTGTGCTGATAGCGGTCGAAGCCGTTGATGATGACAGGGATGTACCATCCGCGCTTCGAATCACTCTCGGCCATGGTGTTCAGTACCCACTTGTCGCCTGGCGTTGCAATGTTCACGCCGCCGGCTTCGCGCAGGAAGTGGACGTCGAACGAGACGAGTTGCTTGGTGTTGACGGGGTCATAGGGTGACATCACGCCGATGATCAGGCCCTCGTAGTCGAAGCCTTGGCCGGCACGCACCTCCAGTTGCAATGCAGTGGGCACGCCCGGGATGGCCGTGACGGTCATGCCAGCGGTGGTCAGCGGCTGTCCGTTGACGGTCAACTTGGCTCCGTAGGGATTGGCTTGGTCCACAGCAAACAACTGCAGGGTGCTCAGGCCTTCGGTGGCCTCGGGCTTCTCGCTCTCGTCGGACACGATGACGGTGAAGCGGGCAGCGTCGTCGATGCTCACACCGCTCACGCTCTGCTTGTCGAGGCGAATCTGCGGATTGTTAATCTTCAGCGTACGCTCATCGAGCAGACTGCCGGGCTGGTAGAACTGCGTGCGGCGCTCGTCCTCCCACGGGTTGGCGGTAGCGCCGCCACGGGTGCGATAGACGAAACTGCGTGGACCACCCAACTCGTAGGTAAGTCCTTTCATCTTTTCGAGGTCCTTTTCAGACAGATTATAGAAGTTGTAGTTCGTGAAGACGTCGGTGGCAGCCACGCGACTGTGAATCGTGTCGGTGTTGGCCGGTTTTACGCGGTAGACGTCCACGTTCAGGTGGCTCTCAGGGCCGGTGGCAATAGTGAAGGTCTCCGTGCGGTTGTAATCCTTGGTCTCTGAGTCGGTGCCGATAGACGTCATGGATACCACAGGCACGAGCGCCCACCTGAACAGCACGCCAGAGAACTCGATATTCGTCGTCGACTTGTTGCCCTCGGTCTTTATCCAGTTATTTTGGGGGGTTGTCACTGTCGGGTCTTTCTTTATCATACTTTCCAGGATACCTGCGACCACTGAAAGTGCAGCCGAACCAACATTGACTGCCGCCATATACGAGCCGTTGTTGTAATCTTCGAAGTAGTCGGGCTGCACGCCGAAGGGGAAGTACTGCGTGGTGTTCTCCGAATAGTTGGCGTCGAAGGTCTCGCTGTAGTTCACACCGGCCGCACCGGCAACGTCGTAGTTGTTCACCAGGTCGTTGGCGCTCAGTTTCTCACGCTCATTCTGGGATATCATCTGCGCCCAGGCATAGAGCACTTGGAACTTCTCTGTCACCTCGTCGCCGAAGTCTCTCTCATTAGTGCCGGTGGGCAGCACCACGAGGTAGTTGACACCCTCCTCGGCCACTTCGATGGTCGTGTTGTAGGCATGACCCGGGATGGTCTTGGTGTTCACCATACCGAACATCGGGTCGGTAGGTTCGCGCAGCGACAGATAGACGGGCTTCTTCTTCGCATTGGCCAATGCCTGTGCCTCAGTCTTCGAGCCAGTGTACATCAGGTCGAGTATCTCCTTGGCCTTGGCGGGGATCAGTTGCGTCATCAGTTGCTTCTGCGAGTAGATGAAGTTCGACTTCAACTTCGGGCCGTAGCCTAATGACAGGTCGCGCACCAGGTGGAATTTCTGGCCGTTGGCATCGTAGCCCTCAGCTATCTCCACCAAGTCACCATACTGGGCATACTTCGACAGGAGGCCGTCCTGGCTCAACTGGCCGATGCTCAGTTTGCTTCGAATCTCGTTGTACATGCTGTCGGTCAGGGCGCGGATGGTGGACATCGGTGTCACCACGACGTTCTGCACCGTACCGATATAGAGGTCGGCGTCTGCACCCACCATCGACGGGTCGCCGCTGGTGCTCACGTTGTTGGCAAGCACCATTGTGTAGGAGTAGGCCTTGGTGCCCTGCATGTTGAACACGAAGTCCTGCACCGTAGAGCTGGCATTGTCAGAGATGGTGTTGTAACCGGTAGTGAGACCTGTGTATTGTCCCGGAGCGGAGGTTATTACACCCTGTACGGTGCCAAAGAATGTCTCCTGCTTCTGGCCTATCGTCATGCTCAGCACGGGACCGGCGGCTAATGAGAGGTTCATCAAGTAAGTGTAGTTGAGCGTAGCACCCTTGGCCAGTGTGGCCGAGCTGTAGGCACCCGGCGGGTCGCGCAGGATGTCGAACAGGATGGGCTGACCTTCGGTCAGGATGTCGCGTCCGGCGCCCAAGGGGAACATGTTGAGCACGTAGCCATTCAGCGGCTCTGCCTCATACATCGTGCCGTCGCGCTCCACGGTAAAGGTCACCGTGCGCAGGGCACCCTCCTGAGTCAGCAGACGGGTCACCTGGTCGGCTTGCACCGTGAAGACGGTCTGTCCCAGACTGTCCAGTTCCTGTGTCACCTTCGGCGCATCGGCCTTCATGCCGTTCTGCATGACGGCTTTTCCGCCGTTCAGGCGCACGAGGTCAACCTTGCCAGTCGGATCGTTGTTGTACGGGTAGCGCTCAGCCACCTGCAACTGTATGCCATAGCGGCGCTCCAGGCTAAAGACGGGCATTCCGAAGGTGTAGAGGGCCTTCGTCGTGTCGGCGGGGTTCTTGTAGGCTAATGGCACTAAGCGCTGGTCGCCCGCAAGGTTGCTGGCGTTGTAGGACTTGTCGCCGAAGTAGTCGAAGTCATCGTAGCCTATCTGCCGGTAGGTCACCTCCACGGGGTTACGGTAGATGCGGTTGTAGATGGCATTGTACGTCTGCTTGGGCTGATAGATGCTTTGGTCGTCGACGTCGCGGTAGGTGCCCACGTAGGTGGTGTCCTTCGAGTCGAGGCAGTCGGTCAGGTCGATGACTTCGCTCACCTGTCCCTCCTGGAACAGCGTGGGATAGCCCTCGCAGTAGATCTGCTGTACCTTCCAGCGTACGGGCGGCAGCATCAGCACATATTCGCCCGTCTTCTGGTCGGGCTGCACCACCATGCGCTTGCGTTGCGTCGTCACCGTGGTGTAGTGCTTGTCGCCGTGGTGGGCGTGGCGCACCACCTCTTCGCGCTGGCTCTTGTTGGGGTTGGTGTTCTCAAAGACCAGCAACGACGTGTTGTCGCCCTCGAGGGTGAGCACCATCGTCAGCGAGTCACCCAGGTTGTTCGTCGAGAGGTTGTTGTCCAGCGGCTTCAGACCCTGGTCGTTGCCACCCACGATGCGGCCGGTGAGTTTCACCTTCGTGGCATCGTAGAAGTAGATGCCGGCGATGTCGTCGGTGATAAACTGCTGGCCGCTGTTCTTATAGTAGCCGTCATTGGTGAAGATGTGCTTATCCATCACGGCCTGAATCTTGTTGTCACCTTCCAATACGCGGAACGAGAACGAACCGTCGTAGTCTGTTTCCACCAGACCGCCCCTGTCGTTGTGTATCAGATGGTCGTTCACCATGAAGTGGGCGCCCTTCACGGGGATGCTGGTACCTTCGTACATCACATAGCCCGAGAAGCGTTTGCCGTTGGTGATGATGAACTCGCGTACCGTCGCATTGTTGCTGGTGGCATTGAAGGTCACTGAGTAGTCTTCCACCTCCAGTTTGATGTTGTCAGCGGCTACGGGTGCCACCTTGTAGGAAATACTCGTTGCGTTGTGGTACGACAGTTCGTCGGCCTCGAAATAGCCGCTCTCATCGGTATAGACAAATTTCTCTATGTTGTTTCCTCCATAGGTGATGTTCACACGAATGCCGGGCGCACCCGTGCCGTCGTTGAAGCGCACGTGGCCCTCCACGCGGCCCGTATGCTTGCACTCACCCACCTTCACCTGAGTCTCGGTGGTGGTGATGCCTTCGCACTGGTTAGTCGCACGTACCTTGTATTCATATACAGCCAAGGGAGACACGGTCTTGTCCTCGTAAGTCATCAGGTCAAGGTTGGTAGCCACCTCTTCCCACTTGTCATCGCCCTCGCCCTTTACTCGGCGTAGCACGGTGAAGAAGTCGATGGGGTTTCCATCGGTGGTCCAGACGAGCAGCACGCTGCTCTGGCGCGTCTGCGTCAGCAACCCTGGCTCTACCTTACCATTGCTGGCGTGGTAGAAGTCCGGTAGGGTGGGCTTGTTGTCGTAGTTGGCATACTCGTGGTAGTCCACAGTCGTCGTCGCAGGCACAAGCACGTTGTCCTCCTTCGTCCAACCTTCGGTAAGATAAGGCTCGACATCGCTGAGCGGATGCGTAACCATGGCTATAATCTCGGTAGTAAACATCTTGGGAACGACCTTTCCTTCAACTACCTGCCAGTCGCCGATGCCCAGTTCTCGAGCCAGATTCTCCGCTGACATAGAGCCGACATTGTTAGCTCCGCTTAGGTTTCCATAGGACCAGTTGTCCTTGGTCCATTGGTTCTCACCATTACCCCAAGATCTCCAATATGGTACACTTGTAAAGTTCAATCCTTGATGAGAAATGTTGCTATAGGAACCATTATTCAGACAGTTTTGTACAGCGCAGTTGACGGAAGACTCTATAAAACCGCAGATAATTCCGCACCAGTTCTGGCTGCCTTCAGGATCTTCTTCTTTCGTACTCTTAAGGATACCATCGAACAGACAGTTAATAATTTCCGTGTTATTTCCTATTCCGATGAAACCGCCGCAAGTCCAGTCGATAGTTTCTATTTTTGCCGATACACGACAGTTCATGATTTTGTTTTGTACGTCACCAGGATGGCTGTAGCCAACAAGACCTGCCGCGTTTTTGCCGGCTGTGATGGAGCCAGCAAGGTGTAGGTTCTTGATGGTGTAGTTCTGTGCATCTTGGAATAGGCCTATATATTGAGCGTTACCACCATAGATGTCGGCTGTAATCGTATGGCCGTTGCCGTCGAGGATGCCTCGGAAGATGCCTTCCATGGCCACCGTGTTGTGAACCGTAAAGTCGGCATTAAGAATGGCGTTAGTGTTACTGTTATTCTTCACGGCATCCCTGAACTTCAGCCAGTCGCTCTCGTCATTCAGTACCATAAAGGTCTTGCCGTCGATAACCACGGTCTCAATCTGGTCGGTAAACTCCGTGGTGGCATAACTGTTCCTAATCGTCACAACGGCATCGTCTCTCTGGCGTGTCCATGTTCTGCAGCCTGAGATGTTGGCCGTATAGTGGTCGGGGTTGAAGAGACAGTTGTCGATGATTAACTGACATTTGTGCTCGCCCCATCCTATGAAGCCGCCGTTGTTTTTGCTATTGGCACCCTCAAAGGCACCGTCGAACTTACAGTTGCGAAGCGTAACAATAGCATTGTCACGTACGAGAGCAACGATACCACCGTTAGTGGCATCACCATAGACGGAAGATTTGAGCGTCATCGAAGAGCGACAGCCCTCAATGTTAACCGTAGCGTCATGGATGATGCTTGCCACGAGGCCACCAATGAACTTCTCGCTGGAACTGATTTCACCTTTCGTATGCAGGTTGCGGATGGTGGCAGTGCCTATATAGCGGAAAGGGGCCTGATATTGAGAACTGGCATTGATGTTGACGGTCAGCGTGTGGCCGTTGCCGTCGAATATGCCACGGAAGGGGCTGTTTTCGTCGCCGCAACTCTTGGAGGTGGTGATGTCAGCATAGAGGCGGGCGTTCACGTCCTGCCCGCCGGCATTGGTCACCTTCTGGCAGAACGCCTGCCAGTCGGCCTCACTGCGGATGGGGAAGAAGAAATTCTTCACGTTCTCCATCTGGTCGATGGGCGACTCACTACGCTCTACAACCATATCCACGTCGAAAGTGACGCAGGGGCGGAAGAAACTCACCACCTTGTAGCGCTGCTGGCGCTCGGCGGCACTCAGCACGTAGCGCATGGTATCGACCACGGCGCCGTCGCGGTTCTTCATCGTGACGCGCAGCACCATCTGGGCGCGGTCATCCCATACGCCTCCGGGCTCGTCGGCATACTGCCACGCCACGCGGGCGGTGTAGGACAGCGAGTCTTCCCACTGCGCCGTATAGTTGGCTATGCGCAGCAGGTGCAGGTTGCTCAGCACGGTCGAGGCAATGGAGGCGCAGGGGTTGTTGGTCCAGCCCCAATTCTCGGTCATGGCACGGCGTACGCGGTAGGTCAGGTTGTCCAGCGTGCCTCCATTCTTCAGCATACCCGCAGCGATAGACGTCACAAGGGTGCTGTCAACCATGGTGAAGATGCTGTCGGTGGTAACGCCCTCGGCATAAAATATCATGCCTATCTGCTCGAAATCTTCCTCCTTGCCGGTCAGCGAGCGCTGGATGACGAACTGGTCGGTGTAGGACAGGTCCTTCGTACCGTGGTGCGCCACGCTCCACGACAATTCCATCTTCGACTTCATGTCGTTCAAGGGTCGCACCGTCAAGCCCTGAGGGGCATGGATGACGGGCATGTCCTGCACCTGCGATGAGATTTCCTCTATGTCGTTGTCCAGGTTGTCCTTGTAACTCACCACAATGCGGAAGTTGTTGTGAGGCACTGTGGCGTCGAGATAGATGACGTCACTGTTAGCCTTCGGCTGCAGTTCCACCTTATGGAGTTTACCCAGGTGGTCGGTGTATTCATAGCGTGCCTTCGTCATCTTGCTGGTGGCCATGAACCAGGGAATCTCCAGCATACCCTCCTTGCTGTAGGACATGCTGGGCGATGTCAGCTACGGTGTGATCACGTCTTGAGCCGCAGGCAGTTCGATGGTGGTGTTGCTCAGGCCCTGCAATGGCAGGTCGAAACCAGCGGTATAGTCCACCATGACACCCCACTCAAACTCCAGTTTCTTGCCCAACATGTCGTAGGGCACACGCCAGAGGGCGGAAAGCTCGTAGGTCTCGCCGTCGTTGTTCTCATAGATGGTGCGGGTCACTTTGCCGTCGTTGCTCTTCAGTGTGAAGTGGTTTGACGAGTTGCCCTGCGTGATATCAAGGCTGCCGCCCACTTCGGTCGCGAAGAACACGGGCAGTTCCGACTTATCGTTGTCGTGACCGCCATGTGTGGCTTTGTCGTAGCCCCAGTTCAGGACGGCTTTAACTTGTTCAGTGCCATTGTCGTCGGTCCATCTGACCCTCAGATTGGCATTGCTCACCCAGTGGTCAGCCTGATCCTCGTCATAGACGGGGGCCTTGATGCGAATGGTGTTCGCACCATTGAGCATGACCATGTACTGGTAGGTTCGCTGAACGTACCAGTCCGCTGCCGCTGTCTGAGGCAGCAGCCATGCGAAGAGCGCCAGTAGCAGTAGCCACGGTCGCCCTCGCCTCAATTTTGTCAAATTGTTGTACATAAATAAATGAGTTTAAAGAAAGAAATGAATGATGTTTTTTATTGTTTATGACTTGTTTTATTCGTCCCAGTAGTCCTCTGAGTCGTCCTCCCAGTCGTCGTAAGTGCGGGAGCGGGCAGTGCTATTGCCGCCAGTGATTGTTTCTTTAAGGCCGACGTTGTTGCTTGTGCGAACAACAGGGCTGCCACTGAGCAGCTGAGTCTTGTGCTGCAGCTGCACCACCTTCATCGTGGGTTTCATATAATTCTTTTTCATGTTCTTATTCTTTTTTGGGGTCGCCTTCGGCTCAAAATCTTACAAAATCCTTTTCAAAATCTTCCATGGGGAAGACGAGAATAGTCTTGTTTTCTTGCCTCCAAGTCTTATTGTTAGATTTTATATTCGATTTTGAGAGATTTTGAGCGAAGCGACCATGAGTTATTACTTTATCACTCTCTTAACACCTTTATATATATACACGCCCGCACGCGAGGGCTTGCCGTTGAGCCTGCGACCGTCGAGGTTGTACCAGGAGGCCTCCCGCCAAACGGGGGACTGGCTTCCGCCTGCAGGCATTGTAATATCCACGATTCCTGTCGTTTCTTTGTCGCCGAAGCTGAGTTTGAAAGCGCGGACTTCAGTTTCGGGGTCCTTTAAGGTGACGTGGAAGTAGGCACAGAAGGCGTTCAAGTGGTACATGCCGTCCGTGGCGCCGGCACTGGCGGCGTTGGGATAGTACAGGGTATTGTCGGTGCCGAGGAAGAGGTTGCTCTTGTTGCCAGGCTTGAGGAAAACGGGACTGTAGGTACCGGTGAACGACACACCGCCTTTCTCGCTGCTATGATTGGCGGGGTCTTCGTTTACGATGGTCACGCCGCTGAACACGGGATTGGCGATGTCGAAGTTGCCGGGGTTGGCATCGTAGCCGTCGGCCTTCTCCCACCTCACGATGTAGGGCACGCCAGCCTCAATCTCGAAGGCGGGCAGGAATTCGAGGGTGAGCGTGCCGGTGGTGCTGTTGAAGCCGGTTTCACAGGCCTCGCTGTTGCCGAGTGTCATCACCGTGGCATCCTCTAAGGGCGTGCCCGTGAAGTCGTCGATGCTAAAGGGCAGACACAGCGTGTTCCAGTCGCCGTCCTTGTAGAGCGTGCGGTCCTGAAGGGTGACCTTGGCCATGTAGCCGTTGTTATCACTGATGACGGTGGTGTTGTCGTCATCGTTAGCCAGGCTGATGATGCTGATGATCCCCGTGTAGTACTAGTTGCCGTAGAGGATGCCGTACTGGTGGGCTTTCATCATGCCGTAGTCCTCCACCTCACTGCCCAGGTAGCTGGGAGCATCGTCGAAGGCATCGGCCTTCGTGCCCTGTGCTCCGCCCAACTGCTGGGCGTAGTAGCAGCCGTAGAAGGTCGTCAGGGTGTGAGTGCCTGCGGCGAAGGTGCGAGAATTATTCGAGCCGACGGTGACCTCAGTAGGCGCGAAGAGGCAGTGGGTGAAGACGGCATTGGAGCCGCTGGTTCCCGATTTCTGTCCCAACAGACCGCCGCAGTGGTGGGTGTCGTCAGCGTTGCCGAGCAGTTTGCCAGTAAATGCGCAGCCGGTGAACGTGGCGTTGATGGCGTAGCCCATGAGTCCGCCATGATAGGCGCCCTCGCCGCCGTTGTAGGTGCTCGTGATGGTGACGTTGCTGACCACGTTGCTCAGCGTGGTGCGTGACGAACCGTTACGGCCCACCACACCGCCGGCATATCGGCTGGAGGTGTAGATGTTGCCCGTCGTCCTGAGGTTACGAATGGTGGCGCCGTAGGTGTAGCGGAACGGGCCGCAGTACTGCTCGGCGAAAGGCTCGTCTGCGCTGCCGATGCTGACGGTCAGCGTGTGGCCTTGGCCGTCAAAGGTGCCGCGGAAGGTACGGTTGCCGTTCGGACCTGCCATCGTCGAGATGGCGATGTCTTTGGTCAGCTTCACGGTCTTGCCGTTGTAACCATTGTTGTTGCCGCTCTCCACCTGTGCGCAGAAGGCTTTCCAGTCGTCGGTGCTGCTGATAAGGTAGTTGCCGCTGTCGTCGGTCGCAAGGCTGTTAGGCGTCCACTCGGCGCTGATGGTCACGTCGCTGTTGGGCATGGTGAGCGTGTAGGCGCTGCCCGAGCCCGAGAACGTACCTGCGCTGGCTGCGTAGGTGGAGGTATAGCCCTCACGGTCGTTGGTGATGGTCAGGCTGAGCAAGTCACCATTGCCGGCATAGAGCACGTCCTCGAACTTTGCGCCCTTGTCGTAGAAGATCAGTCCGCTGGTGTCATACTCGCCACTGACGGTGCCGGCGTTGGCCACAGTGATGTGGTCACCGGCGGTGATGGGGAAGGGCTGCTTGCCCTGTGCCGTGCCCATCGTCTCGGTGTAGTAGCAGTTGTTGCCTGTGCTACCACCGCGCACGAAGGTGGCGCCGTTGTTGATGGCCGTCTCGCCCTCGCCTGCTGTGATGTCGGTGTCGGGGGCATAGAGCGAGTTGCTGACGTTGATGGTTTTGCCGTTATGCCAGCCCACGAAACCGCCGCACAACGTGGTGCCAGTGGTAGTGAACAGGCGGCCATTGAAGACGCAGCCCGTGATGTTCAGCGTACCATCTTCAGGTATGGCCACGAAGCCGCCGTGGCTGCCTTCTTCGTTCTTGCTACTATGGATGACGGAGCTGACAAGGCAGTTGTCAATGTTCGTCGTACCATAACTGCGGCTCACCAGTCCGGCAGCGTACTTCTGGTCGGTATAGATGTTGCCATCCACAGCAAGGTTCCTGATGGTGGCCCCGCTGACGTAGCGGAACGGGGCGCAGTAATCCTCGGTGAAATGCTCCAAGGCTTTACCCTGATTGAAGGTCAGCGTGTGGCCGCCGCCGTCGAAGGTGCCCATGAACTGTTTGCCCTCGCTGCCCGCCATCGTCGAGACGCTGATGTCGGCGTTCAGTTTCACGAACTTTTTGCTATAACTGTTGCCGTTGTTGACATAATAGACGAATGAATTCCAGTCGTCTCTGTTGTTGATGATGTAAGGGTTGTTTGCGTCTGCGCCGCTGCCAGCGAGTGAGCCGACGACTGTGAACATGATGTCCTTTGTGAAGACGTTGTCGCCCTGGCCAGTGAAGGTGAGTGTGTACTCGCCCTTCTCAGTGATGCCGGTGATGGGCAGTGCCGTCACGGGTTCACCGTTCAGCGTGAGCGTGTAGTCGGTGCCAAAGGTGAGGGTATTTTCGTTGACATCTTTCACCACTGGGGAGATGTTGATGGTTTCGCTTTCCAAATTATAGGATGAATTTATGCCACTGATGTTGCAGCTGACATAGAAAACCGTGTAGCCGCTGATGGTCACTGAAGTGTAAACGGCATTGCCGGGCACGGTTTTCGAGACGCGAGTGGCCCCGCCGAGGGTGCAGACGTTATCGGGGTTCCCAACTTGCGGGTTCACGTAGTAACAGTCGGTGACGCTACCTTGATTGCGCTGCAAGCTTATGGGGTGCATGGAATTGATCCTGGTGTAAGTACCCGCTTCAATACAGTTCTGCAGTATGGGCGTGGCTTTGTTGTCGCTCCAGCCCCAGATGCCGCCAATGTGGTCACTTCCATTCTGGTTAGTGCTTACGATGGTTCCGGCAAAGACACAGTCCTTGATGGTGGTCGTCGAGTTCAGATGGCCCACGATGCCGCCTTTGTAGTTGTACCAGCTTCTAATCGTTGCGGTGACGACGCAGCCCTCAATCAGGTTGGTGCCGTCGGCATAGCCCACAAGGCCCGCCGTGTGCATATAGGGGGAGTTAACAGTGCCTGCCACCTTCAGGTTCTTGATGGTGGCGTTCTTGATGTAGTGGAAGGGGGCGATGCCGTCACTTATTTCGTCATTGATGTTGACCGTCAGCGTGTGGTTGTCGCCGAGGAACGTGCCGCAGAAGGGTCTGCCCGAGTAGGAGCCCACGAACGTCGAGACGCTGATGTCGGCGTTCAGTTTGACGACCACGCCGTTGTATTCTTCGCCGTAGCTGACGGTGGTGACGAACTGGTTCCATTCCTCAGTGGTGCTGATGAGGTAGGGGTCTTCCTCCGTGCCGGCATGGTTCTGCCAAGGATATTTCTCGAAGGCGATCAAGACGGTGGAATTGCTCTTCGGCATGGTGAACGTATAGCCGTCGGTAGCGTTGCCGCTGATGGGAATAATGCTGCCGCTGCCATCCTTGGCGATGATCTCCTGCACGTTGCCCGATGTCGCGGTTACTGTGACGGTCTTGCCAGGCCAAGCTCTATCGCCGTTGACCTCAATGCTACCATTGCCTTTGCAGTAGTTCTTGAGGGTGAAGGCATGCTGTATGCCATCGCGATAGATGTTGTTGCCGCTGAAACCGGCAAGGTAAGTGGCCATTTCGCTATCGGTGAAGCTGTTGTACAGGCCGCCCGCATTCTCAGACTGGTCACCTATGTACTCGCTGTCCTGCGAGTGGGCGCTGCTCCGCGTACCGTAGAAGGTGCAGTGGTAGACGTCGCCATTGTTGTAGCCCACCAGTCCGCCCACGTCGGCGTCGTCGTTCGACACGTTGCCCGACATGCAGCAGTACTCTATCGTGCCGCTGTTCTCGCCTGCAATGCCGCCCACCTTGCCGTTCTTCGAACCTCCCATATAGGAGGAACTGATGTCGGCGCTCACCCAGCAGTTCCTGATGGTGCCGTCGTTCTGTCCGGTGATGCCGCCCAGCAGTCGCGACGAGGTGTGGATGGTTCCGCTCACGCGGCAGTTCTCAATCGTGCCGTCGTTCTCGCCGCAGATGCCGCCTACATAGATGTCGTCGTTGGTGATGTCGCAAACGACGTTGAGGTCGTGCACACTGCCGCTCGAAGCAATCTTGGCAAACAGGCCCTGATTCTCCCTGTTGTCGCTCGACGTCTTGAAGCGGATGGTGTGGCCATCGCCGTTGAAGTCACCCTTGTACGAGGTAATCGTCAGGCTATTCCTGCCCAGGGGAATCCACTCATAGTCGCCCATGTCGATGTCGGTCCACAACCAGTAGTTCGCCTCGCTGTATTCCTTTTTAACTTTGAGCCCATGGGTGAAAAATTCAAGCTTAAATACGTGAGAATCATCCCAATGTTTAAAAACGTAGGCCAGTTGGGCTGCGTTATAAATCATTACCTGAAAATACGTTCCCGGATTCTCTCGATTATAATAGATGGGCGGTTCCTCGAAAGATTGGCCGTCCCATTTGTCGGCCCATGCCCCTTGTGCGACCGAGCACAACAGGGCGAGAATGAAGATGATTTTTCTTTTCATTGTTGTTATGTTTTTATGTTAAACCATTATTTTTGTTTCTGCGTGTCGCCGCTTTCGTCGTCGCCGCTGCTGCCATTGATGGCCAGAATCTGGCTGTAGTGCTCTGCCTCGGCACTCTCGCGGGGGTCCCGCGAGGTTGCCAGAACGTTTTTTCTCGCTCGCGGGGGTCCCGCGAGGTTGCCAGAAAGATTTTTCTCGCTCGCGGGGGTCCCGCGAGGCCGCCAAGAAGTTGTCACTTGACGTATTTCTTAGTGTTCTGGATATACACTCCTGTATGCGGCTCTTCATCGAGTGGCTCACCGGCCAGGTTGTAGATGGCGGCAGAACGGGCGGGCATGGCGGCCTTGGCAGACTCTCATGTTTTTGCCGTTTTTATATTGTAAAGATTTTCAATTATTCAAGTCGTCTCCGTTTCCGTTACGAAACAGGCCACGAGACCGTAGGTGATGGTGGGTCGGATCCAGATCTCGGTGAGCAGATAGTCGGTGTATTGGTCGGCGGGTTCCAGATAGATGTCGAGGTTGTAAAGGGCGGCAATGAGCATGTCGATGACGCAGATCAACCACAGGTTGCGCTTGGTGTAGCTCTTCCAGTTCTTACGCGCATAGAAGAAGGTGAGCATGCAGAGCAGGAGCACCGACAGCGTGAGGCACGCCAAATGAAGCGAGTAATAGGCCAATTCTGGCGCAAAGAGGATGTCGCGCAGCAACACCGTCATGCCCACCGAGATGGAGCACCAGTAGTTGAACTGCTGCGTGGTGATGCGTGGTGAGTTGAAGAAATACATCCAAATCATCACCAGGCAGGCGATGTAGAACAAGTTGAGCACGAGTTCGAGCCACGTCTCACGCAGTCCGAAATAGGCGACGCCATAGAGCATGATACCTACCGACAACGTGGCACCAACGGCGGTGATCACGATGTCGAGAATCTTGGCATTTTTCTTGAATCTTTTCTTCATAACTTAATAGAGATTTGTATTATTCTTATTTCATTTTTAATTTTCCTTCAGTTCCTGCAACGACTCGACGCGCCAGACGAGGAAGGCGATACACGTGACTTGCCACAATCGCCGCCAACAGCAGTGCCGTCCACCGCCTGAGCCTGCGGCTCGACCGCACGTCGCCTGCAATCGCATTGTCCCGCCTCAGGAGCAGGTACAAACATGCCATCAGGGCGAAGAATGCCGCCCCGATGTAAAGTGCAAAGAATAATAGGTCATGCAGTCCTCTGTAATCGAACATATTTATAGTTACGGTATTTGCTTTCAAAGTTACGCAAAAACCCCAAAATAGCCAAGGCCCGAAACGCCGCTCGGAGCAGATTTATACGATTTGACGACACTTTGCAAATTTGAAGAGTCATTTTGCAAATTTGAAGAGTCGTTTTGCATATTTGACGAGTCGCAAATGCAAAAAAACGCCGAGCCATCCTTGCGGATAACTCGGCGGAAATGATGATTATTCGGTACGGGGAAGGAAAAATATTACCCCTCCATGTCGCGCATCCAAGCGGTTACGGTCTGCTCTGTGCGCTGCATGAAAGCACGGCTGAAGGTGCTGTAGCTGCGGAAGCCGCTCTCATGGGCCAGCTGCTGTGCGCTGACGGACTGACCGGCCTTGACAATCTCCTCATAGCGCTTGATGAAGTGGTTGACGCGCTGACTGTTGATATAGGTGTTGTAGGTGATGCCCTGACGTGAGAAATACTGGCTGAGATAGTAGCGGTTGGTGCCAATGGCCTGGGCCAACTGCTGCAGGGTCAGGTCGTACTGCAGATAGAGCTGCGGGGCCACGCAGTGCTCAGCCAACAGCTGTTCGATCTGGGCGAGGTCGATGCTGACGGCAGACCTGGCCCCTTGCTCCATTCCCGAGCTCGGCTCGCCTCCCGGTAGCCTTTCCCTGATATGGATGGGAGTAGATAGTTCTGTCACTTCTGTCTTGTTCTCCAGCTGCGGCAGCGTCTCCACACGCCACAGCAGTAAGCTGAACAGTACCAGTTCGACGACATGCAAGAGATAGAATAAAACGATGTCGGTAACGAGTGAATAGATGATGAACAACAGCATGCAGACGAGGATCACCAATTGGCTCAGCCACACCTTCTTATTCTCCAGGTCGGCATAGTTGTCGTTTAGCCATCGCCCGTATCGTCTCACGGACACCACCATATATCCCGTAAAGAGCACGTAGAGCAACAGGGCGTATGCGGTGCCAATGTACATGATAAAATCATGTGGATAAATGATCTGCAACCCCCCAAATAGCAAGTATGGCATCATGGCCACAAAGATGGGCCACATGGGGCGCCGTCGGTCCTGGAGCATGGCGAGTAGTGTGCCGGTGATGGTGATGAGCAGCGACACACAGTCAATCAAGACAACCACGACGTATGCCGCTGAATGGATGTCGTGGGAGTAGAAGTAGAAAAGCATCCACCACACATGGCCTAAGGCTGCTGCGGCAAAAAACGACGCTGCCCAACGGCGCAGCCGCACTGGCGGCGTGATGCCAGGCGCGAAGGCATTGCCCCGACGCAGCAGCAGGTAAATGGCAGCAAAGAAAGGCATCGCTCCCGTTAAGCCGCTGAGGATGAAAAACAGTATCAACTGTATGGATGTATGCCCGAAAATATCCATCTGTTTGTTCTTTTGACTGCAAAGATACGATATTCCTCCGTAATTCAGTTCGGTTTTTCCGTAAAAATGTAAAAAAATGGCGGAATCAGTTCCTCTCCGACCAGTGAATTAGGTGGCTCGAGCCAATTATACCATGCCTATTTTGGGCAAAATTGGGGGGTAGAAGTCGTAAAATAAGTAGGAGGAAAACTACTTCGTTTTCCTCCTACTCGATTGTTAGGGATAAAGGAGCTTACTTTATCATCACCTTCTTACCGTTGATGATATAAAGACCACCCTTCTTGACGTTGTTCACCTTCTTGCCGTTAAGCGTGAAGATCTGGACGTTCTTGCCATAGACAGCCTTGATAGCTTCGATTGCGGTGACGGTCGATACGGTCACGTTCACCCATGTCTCAGCATTGCTGGTCATGATGTGCAGATCGTTGTATTTGCCTTCCTGCGTGTAGGGGTTGCTGACCGTAATGGTCACGGTCTCCTGCATGCCAGCGGCAATCTTTTCGATAGTCTTCGATCCGAGCACATCCACACCAATCAGAGCCTTCACTTCAACGTTCTCGGCGTCAACAGTCTCGCTAAGGTTCTTGACAGTAACCTTAACAGCGAAGGACTCGGCATTAAGTTCAACAGTTACATCCTCGGCGGTGATGGCCAATTCTGCAACCTCGGCAATACCGTTGGTGACCTCGTACTCCTTGGTCATCGTGTTGTCCTCGGTGTTGACGTCATTCTCGACAGTGATGGTAGCCACAACAGTAGCCTTCTCACCTGCGGTCAGACCCTCAACGGGGAGTGTGAATTCAACATAGCCATTAGCGTCGGCCTTGATGTCACTCACGGTCTGTGCTTCAAGTTCTGTATCGTTCAGCTTCACAGAGATGGTGGCTGATTCAACATCAACATTGCTGTTGTTCTTGTACCAAACCATAATCTTGTTCTCCTCTTTGAGATTGATCTCAGTAATACCCTGGATAGCTGTTAGAGCCATGTCGATGACGGGCTCGACAACTTCCTTCAGCGTGATGTTGAAGAAGGTGTTGTTCTTGCCTGCTACTGCCTGCAACTCATAGGTGCCTGCGGGGAGCTGGACAGGAATTTCACCAGTGAAGACAACATCCTTAGCTTCGCCAGCTCCGAGTGTCTCGATGGTCTGAGAAGCAATCTGAGCGGTTCCATAGAGTATCTTCACCTCAACATTCTGTGCATCAACCTCGCTGGTGTTCTTGACGTTAACAGTAAAGTTGACGGGTTCACCGATAAAGAACTCTGCATCCTCAGCGGTCAAAGCAAATGTAGGCTCGACTACAGCGCTTCCAATGATGTCATACTCCTTGGTGAATGTATCATTCTCAGGATTGATATCATTTTCAGTAGTGATAGTAGCCACAACAGTAGCTTTCTCGCCTGCAACCAGACCCTCAGTCGGGAGCGTGAACGTTACGTATCCATTGCCCTCAACCTTGATGTTGCTCACAGTCTGAGCTTCCAGTTCAGTGTCGTTCATCT
>Ga0326512_10001277_pt1 | contig 19837 bp, 23 predicted proteins | sample 1_2617_0518_D_FD_203652 | JGI IMG/M metagenome (GOLD analysis project Ga0326512, IMG submission 203652) | Bovine rumen microbial communities from UC Davis, California, United States - 1_2617_0518 | ecosystem: Host-associated > Mammals > Digestive system > Stomach > Rumen | place: USA... | reverse complement strand
ACAATACTACGGAATTGCCCAACATTTTATGCGAAATGTTCATTTCGATGCGAGGGCCTGTTGCAAAAATGCACCGGAGTTGTAAAAACGACGGTCTAGCCGTAGGGGCGGCCCTTGCGGCCGCCCGGCGCGCAAAGATATTTACCAGCAAAAATGTTCGGCGATTTCGTACACAGTGCGAATCCGCCGAACATTTCTTTGCTATATGAAATTGATTCCGCCGGGAGGGCACAAGGGCCCACTCCCGTAAGATAGTTTTATCGTCTTTGCAGGGACGGCATGGCATTTTGTCATGCCGTTTCCTGCTTCATCAGTTCATTCAGCGGGATAAATCCGATCAGATCATACTCGATGTGGATGCTCTGGCGGCGCTTGCCGCTGCTCTTGTCCGGTGCGCCCACATAGATCGCCTTGATGAGCTCGTGCGCCACATAGGGCGTCAGCTCCTCCAAAGCCGTGTACTTCTGAATGCGCTCAATGAACAGATCTAAATTCTGGTTCTGCTGTTCCTGTACTTCGATCTCCTTCCGGAGAGTGTCTGCCGCTTCCTTCAAGTCCTGCTGCTCTTCCTCATAACCCTGGCTCATCGCTGCAAACCGCTCGTCGCTCAGTTTGCCGGATACGTTGTCCTCATAGGTACGCACGAACAGCCGATCGAGCTCCTGGATGCGCTTCTCCGCCTTCTCAAGTTGTTTCTGCTTGGTCTTGAGGATCGCTTTGCTCTCCGTCTGCATCTTCTCTTCCATGATTGCCCGGAAATGGGCTTCATAGCGGAGTACAAGCTCAATGACCCTTTGCGTGTAATTCCAGACCAAACGCTCCAACACGATTGCGCGGATGAAGTGGGCCGAGCACGGAGAATCGCTGCCGCGAGAGTTCGAGCAGGTGTAATTCCATTTGCTTGGATCGTCGTGAGAACCGCTGAAATACATTTTGCCTTTGCAGCCTGCGCAGAACACAAGGCCGGAAAACATGTGCGTGTTGCCGGATTTCGTTCTGCGGTGACGCTGCTCGCGGATCTCCTGCACTTTATCGAAGGTGTCAATGTCGATGATGGCAGGATGTGTGTCGTAGAAGATCGCTTGGTTCTCCACCGGATTCTTGCGTGTCGTCTTATCCCAGATGGAATTGGAGTAGGTCTTGAAGTTGACTGTACAGCCGGTGTATTCGCGGCGGGCAAGGATATCCGAGATGGTTCTGGACTCCCAATGATAGTGGTTGGCTGGTTCCGGATGGTTTGACTTGCGCCCTTCCTTCATGTAGTAGGCCGTGACGTTCAGCACCTTTTCCGCTTCAAGCTGATTGGCGATCTGCGTCGGGCCGCGGCCTTCCATGCAGAGTGCGAAGATGCGTTTGACCACCTTTGCGGCTTCCTCATCCACGATCCATTTCTTCGGATCGTTCGGATCTTTGATGTAGCCATACGGCAGAAATCCGGTCAGCGGCTCGCCGCGCTCGCCCTTGGCTTTGACGACGGCACGAACCTTCCGGCTGGTATCGCGGGCATAAAACTCGTTGAACCACATGCGAATCCCGGCAAAATCGTTGTCCACGCTGTTTTGATTAATCGTATCGAAGTTGTCGTTAATCGCAATGTACCGGACGTTGTGTTTGGCAAAGGTGATGTTGATAAACATACCCGTCATAGTGGAATTGCGTCCGAGGCGGGAAAGGTCTTTTGTCAGCACCACGGCTACATGATCCGCTTCGATCTCATCCAGCATTTCCTGAAAGCCGGGGCGATCAAAATCGGTTCCGCTGTATCCGTCGTCGATGAAGAAAACGGGGTTCGGCAGCTTCTTGTCTCGCACAAAGGATTCGAGGATTCTGCGCTGATTACTTATGGAGTTCGACTCGCCATCCAGAGAGTCCTCGTTTGAGAGGCGGCAGTATAGTGCGGTGATTTTATCAGTTGCCCTGATCAATTCTGTTTCCTCCTTTTCGGGGGCAACTGTCTGTACAGGATTGGTCGGCTCCATGGTAACATAACCTTTTTCGTTTGTCATCAGAAATCCTCCAGATTGTGCAGCATGATTCGGGATAGTTTTTGATCCAGCATCTCTGTTCCCTCATAACTGCCGGTGACCGTATAGATGGTCCCGTCGATTTCTTCCATGATCTTCATTTCCGGAATCCACCATGCGCTCAGATTCCGAACAACGATGCGCCCCTGCTCATCAATGCGATAGTTGCGGCGATACTGATCGTCTGGCTGAGGATCGTGTTTCGCATAAGGATCGGGCCGACTGAAATACAGCTCCGGGATACTGTCGCTTCCGTCGTCCTCGTCACCTTCCCATGATTCGATCATTTCCAGATATTCAGCTTCGTCGGAATCAAGGTCAAATGCTTCATCTTCAAAATCGGTCATGTGCTCGTTTTCCATTTTTTCATGTTTTCCTTTCCGCGACATTTCTAAAGCAAGATACGCCTGGCGAATACGAAAACTCCAAAATGAGTTTTTCTTTCCTCCGGCCATCTCGTTGGGGATGACGGCTCCCCAATCCCTCGACCGGACAAATCTGGCGATTTTCCGTTTTAGCTCCTATTTCTTTTTCGCAGCGGCAGCGAGTTGCCGGATTTTTGTTAGCGTTTAGAAGGGCGTAATTCGAGGAAGACGGGAAATCATATTCCCTCGTCAATACCGCGTCCTGAAAACCGCATGATGCCTGCATTTTTCATGCCCTAAAAGCTAACAGCCGAAGCGGCACCGGACTGGGAAAGTGGAATAATAGAAATCCTAAATCGCGGGGAACGAGAAATCGTATTACCCCATCAAAAGTGCGCCTCGGAACCCGCATGATTGCTGGACTTTTGCAGCTCTATTTTTCCACTCCGCAGCCCTTGCCTTTTGAAAATGTCACGCTCTAAAGGCCGGAAAACCGGGGTGCAGGTCAAATCGTATTAACCTGTCAGAATCGTGCAATAGAAACCTACATGATCGCTGCATTTTTTCATGCCTAAAGCGTGACACCTGATCTACAATTCCTGTTCGTCCCTTTTGCGCTCCTGCCCGATCTCCGGCTCTTGCAGCCGGAGCATTTTTTCAATATTGGCTTTGACGGTCTGCAGCTCCTTTTCGCGCTTTTGGCTCTCACGGTATTCGGTGTATCCGGCGTTTTTCGCCGAAGTCAGATCTTCGATCTCATCCTGGATTCGCTTGACGGTAGGAATCATCTTGACCTCGTTCTCTTTGAAATACCGCATGGCCGCGTCATAGAGAATGAGCGCCGGACGGTTTTCTTCGTAAAACTTTTCCTGCTTTTTCTTCGGCAGCTTTAGATACGCCGCGTGCAGATCTTTCGCGTCGCGGGCGTTCAGGACATGCCGCTGCAATTCCTTTTTCGCATTCAGTTCCGCCTCGATCTTTTTCAGATCGGTGCGGGCTGTATTTGTGTTCTCATGCGATTCCTCTAATGCGGCGTCGAGTGCGTCCAGATCGGTAAGCCCGTTTTCCTGTAAATATAAAAGTGTCTTCGCCATCGTTTTCAGATTGAAGACCGTGCCCCAATGGATGTAGCCCTCGCCCTTTCCTTCGGCGCGTTTGGCTTCGAGATCAATCAGCTTTTCGATCTCCGGTTTTGCTGCGGGCGTGACAAAAGTGTCCGGCCTCTGAGTGACAGAAGGAATGATCTGTTTTGCATTTTGCTCCAACGCGGCGAGGATCGCTTCTTTGGAAAAGTCATCTCCCAGCTTGCGCGATGTGATCGGCTTCGAGCGCTCCGGCGTCAGATAGCTGAAACGACCGCGGCTCTCTTTGACCGCAATGCCGTAATCCTCCAAAAGATAATCGAAAAAGTCTTCCAACGATTTGGATTTTTGGAGCGCGGCGCGGATCTGCTGACGCAGGATTTGCTTGTCCGTTTCAAACTTCGTCTGCTTCGGTTCTTCACCGTTTGCGATCAGCTCGGCGTTTTCTTCGTCGAGTTTTTTCTGTCCCTGCTTCTGCGCCCAGTACTCGCGTTCAGTAATTCTGTTATTGCTGCCGTTGAGCAGATCGATCTGATACAGCCCCTCGCGCTGACACATTTCCATCACTTCCGCGCGGAAATAACGGAGAGCTGCGGATGTACATCGGTGCTTCATGCCGGGCAGCATATCGCAGTCTTTATCCATGTACGGCATTCGCGGCACGCGCTCGATGCGCAGACTGTTGATGACGATATGCACATGAATGTTGCCGCTTTTGTTGTGACCGTCCGGGTGAGTCGCGACCAAAGCCTGATGGCCGGGGAAATGCTTTTTGCAAAATTCCAAGCCCAGCTCATGCGCGCGATCCATCGTCAGGCCGTTGTCTTCCGCGTCGCGGGGATCAAAACTGATGATGTAATGATGCGTCTTGACATCGCCGCGGGAGAGATTTTTGTTATAGGCGAGGTTCGTTTTCATGCAGGCAATGGCAAAATCCTCATCGCCGCAGAGCACGGTGTCGATGCGATAATCCTCGCGCGGAATGAGATGACCGTACTCATCAAGAACCGGTTTGTTGCTGCTCTCGTCGTGCTGAAAGATCAAGTAACGCTCGGCGGCCCCGAGGTCCGAGTTTTTCGAGCTCAAATGTTTGATCGTTGCCAATGGCGCTGCCCACCTCCTGCAGGATTTCATATTTCCATTCCGCCAGATCGCCGAGCGCGCGGCGGATTTCTGATTCAATAGATTGATCGGGAAAACCGGAATTAAGTGCGCGGGCGATCTGATTGAGATTGTTGCCGATGCGTTTTCCTTCGGTGATCAGCTCGTCGATTTTGGAAAGCAACTCTTTGTTCACCGGCGAGAATTTGATTACGGGATTGATGACGAGCTTATCCAAAGATGTACGGATCATTTCCGATTGATTCATCCCATAGGCCTTGCATTTCAACAGGAAGAACTTATATTCTTCATCGTCCAGGCGCGTTTTGATGACATGACTGCGCTTGGGCGTGTCGTATGTTCCCCGCATTTTTTGAACACCTCCGTGTGAGAAAAAATGATCGTTTCTTTCGTTCTGCTGGGTTTGGGGAAGGCACTCCCCAACAAGTTTTGACCGGGACCAAAGAGGCAAAAGCCGAAATCTGGGCCACGGGTCGATACTTGCTCTTAGTATCTGACCGTTACCCCGCACTCCGTTTTTTCACGTTTCTTCTTCCGAATCTAACAGATTTTTGATAAAAAATGCTGTCGAAAAAAGTCACGCTCATGTAAAAACTGAAAAAACAAGAGCAGGCATCAAGCCAAAGATCACGCGCAACAAACATGCTGCGTGATTCTTTTTTGGACTTGATACCTGCCCTTTGCTTCCACATTCACGGGTGGGAGGACGGCTCACTATGCCAAAGTATTCAGTTCGTTCAGGTGGCAACTCTGCCGTAAAGAGAAATCGCATCTAATGGGATACGCATCGTTTTTATATCCCGAATCATAGCAAACTGCTGCTTGCATTTCGGACAGCACACGATGAAATCGATCGCGATTTGTGCGGGAACATCTTTCACCGGAACAAGCTTTGCATGATTTCTTGCCTCCGCACTGGCGGCAAAGACAAGATTCTTTGCGCGGCAATTTGGATTCGGGCAATCGAAAGAAGGAAGTCGAAGACGATCTTCTGCGATGGCGTTTTTCAATTTCGTTCTGTTGCCTCCGTACTCAATGCTTATGATACGATCCCTTCACAACGCCTTGGATCTGAAGTTCATCCACGATAATATCGGGATATGTTTTCGCATCGGGGTTGCAGGAATGAAGAATAAACTTTTTGTTCTTCTGATCGAAGCCAAGTTTCTTCAGATTGTTCTTTCCATCAAACAGCGCGATGACGAGATCGCCCTCGTTGGCTGTCTGCTGACGCTTCACAAAAACATAATCTCCGGGGAAGATGCCCGCACCAATCATGCTCTCACCTTTGGCGATCAGCGCAAAGAAGTCTCCCTTCTCGACTAAACTCTCCGGCATACGGATGTACTCGATGAAGCGCTGTTCCTCTTCCTGTCCTGGGCCGCAGGCGACGGTCCCGAGCACCTGCAGCGCGTGGATCGGCGCCGCGTCCTCCATCAATTTTGTGCGCGCGGTGCGGCGGCCGGAGTAATCCAGCGATCCGTCCTCGCGCATGGAAATGAGATAACGGTGCACGGTGGAAAGAGGAATCCCCGTGCCTTCTACGATGTCACGCACAGACGGAATCTCATCGTGCTCGCAAAAATGCTTGTCGATATATTCCGCGATGATTTCTTTTTTCGATGGATCAATCCGTCGCATAAGCGCCTCCAAATAAAAACACAAGTTGTTTCGGTAATGAGAATATACTACGCGAAACATCTTGTGTCAATATCTTTTTGAAATTATTTGTTTCTTTTAGCCGAGCTGGAGATACTGCGATAAATACTAAAGCAATAATCCACCATCGCATGCGTTCCTGACCATCATGTTGGTTGGCAGCGGTCAGACGAAATCACATAGCAAAATGTCTCGCAATCCGTTAGGACGGTGACCTCCCTCTGAGCATCGATGAAGTCCTCAAAGAGCTTGCTCAATCTTATTCCGTCACAATCAGAAGGTGAAAACCGCTTTTGATTTCTATAAATCTCATTTTTTCGATTATGATGAAGAGTATAATAATTCACAACCGAATCCGCTGCAGAAAATGCAGAGACGTGATCGAGAGCGAGACGGTCCACGATTTCCGTTTTTGCTCTTGTGGCGCGTGCGCCGTTGACGGCGGAAAGAACTATCTTCGAAGATGCGGCTATCCTGAAGACTGGGAAGACTGCAGTGAAGTGAAATGGCTGCGCTCTGAAACGGAGAAATGAGATCAATACAAGCTTCCAACATCCCGAGTTGTATGGTATAATCCATTCCGACAACTCGGGATTGTTCTGGAGGTGCGCCGATGATTACCGTTAATTTGCGATATAAAGGAACAAACGGATCGGCAAAGGCGTTTGCGGAAGCGATGATCTCATCCGGCACGGTGGACTTGATCCGGTCCGAGCCGGGGAATATGCGGTATGAGTATTATCAGGCGTTGGATGATCCGGAAACGATCTTGCTGATCGATTCGTGGGCGGATCAGGCGGCTATCGACGCGCACCATGCATCTCCCATGATGGCGACCATCGCCGCGCTACGGGAGAAATATGATCTGCACATGACCGTAGAGCGATATGTGAGCCTGGAAGATAACGAAGCAGACAGGAGGTTTATCCGAAAATGAGCAAGAGCCTGATCATCTATTTCAGCAGGGCCGACGAGAACTATGCAGTCGGCTGGATCGACAAAGGCAACACCGAGATCGTCGCGGAATTTGTGCAGGAGCTGACCGGCGCAGACATGTTCAAGGTTGAGCCGGCCGTGCCCTATGCAAAGGACTACAACACCTGCATCAAAGAGGCAAAGAAAAGGATCGGCAACGCGCCGATCAAGGAGAAGCTGGCGGACATTTCCGCCTACGATACCGTCTTCATCATGAGCCCGGTCTACTGGGGTACCTACGCGCCGGAGATGGCGACCGCGCTCACAGGTTTGGATTTCAGCGGAAAAACTGTGCGTGTTATCAGTACGCACGAGGGCTCCGGCCTCGGCAGCATGGTTTCCGATGTCAAGAAGCTGTGCAAAGGTGCGGACGTGAAGCCCGGCCTCGCCGTCAAGGGTTCTCAGGCGAAGAACTCGAAACAGAAGGTTGCCGACTGGCTGTGATCTGAAAGGATGAGGTGAACGAGAGCTTTTATGAGTACATGCAAATACTTGCAGGGAACACTCCACGGAGAGATGAGTTTACATAATTCTTTTCTCTGGTGTACTTTTGTTTGTACTTAGCGCAGTTATGCTTCAACAAACCGGGATTTGAAGAGGTGAAAACATAGTGGATACTGAAACCTTGCTGTTTTTTGATAAGAACCCATCGGCGTTACTGTTATATGAAGTATTTGAAACCAAAATCTATGAGTTGTTTCCTGCAGCAAAGAAGAGGGTGCAGAAGACACAGATCTCCTTTTCAAACAGGCATATATTCGCTTGCGTGTCCTTTGCACGGGAAAAAAAGAAAGCAGAGCTTCCAAGTCCCTATCTTGTAATCACATTGGGATTGCCCTACCCGTTGGATTCTGATCGGGTCGCAGTAAAAACAGAGCCGTATCCTGGAAGATGGACAACTCACATTGTCATTGGAACTGCGGATGAGATAGATGATGAGCTTTTCTCATGGATTCCTCAGGCGTATGTGTTTTCAGAAATAAAGTAAGTTGCCCAATTCCGGTCTATCGAGCCGTTCGGCGCGTACCTTTTAGGCGTACTTAGCTCGGTTTTGTACCTTTTGGGCGTACTTTGGCACAATTTGTCCGAAAACTCGTTTTTAGTGCGAGTTTTCGGACATTTTTGTTTGCCTGTATGCTGTTTTACGTGAAAAAAGTGAGCATTCTCTGCTCACATGGCCGCAATCAATGACCTGACTCCCACGATGTTGATCGCTCTTGTCAGGTTATACGCGAGAAAGCTCAGTCCCAGCTCCGCCGCGGCTTTCGTCTTTCCCTTGCACAGCAGGTAGTGTGCGCCTCGGTACCACTTCACCGTTCCGAAGGGATGCTCTGACAGGCACATTCGCTGCTTTAACTTTTCTTTGTTGTCCTGTATCCTCAGGACGACCTTCTTTTTCGGCACATGCCCCGTGTCCAGCGTGTGGTTGCTCGGGCTGATCCGCGCATTGTATGGAATCTTCTGCACCGGCGCTGTCAGATTTCCGAACATCTTTACCGGCACGCAGTCCGTCTCCGGCCCGAAGCTCAATTTTCGGACAGTCTGGCCATAAAAGGATTGCTGTATTCTTTTAGCGGGAGCTTCTCTTAACCCTTGCTTCCTGCTTCGAGATGTGTGACAAGGACTGTGCTGCAAGGCTCGCCGGGCAGGCAGACAAATCTGCCTTTTATATCCCAAAAACGACCAAGTATCGTAAATCGCTTGCCAAAGCACGCCGTGCAGATTATGATACAGGCGTACCAGGGAGGTGGCGTTATTGAAGGTCGAAATCAAAATCGACAGCACGGTGCAGGAACCAAAGCTGCTCATTCTCACCGACCGTGTGACGGAAGAAATCAACGAAATCGTCCGGAAGATCTCAGATCCCGAGCTGCATGTGCTCGCAGGGATGCGGGATGATACGGTGAAAGTCCTCGAACCGGACAGTATCTTGCGCGTATATGCCTCGGGCGGAAAAGTATTCGCAGTCACAAAAGAAGGTGAATATCAGCTTCGGCTGCGGCTGTACGAGCTGGAAGATCAGTTGAAGAGAAACCACTTCGTTAGAATCTCCAACTCTGAGATCATCAATTTGAAGAAGGTGCGGCATTTCGATCTCCAGCTTGCCGGAACGATTTGCGTGAGCCTCCTTGACGGCAGCACGAGCTATGTTTCCCGCCGCTATGTTGCCAAAATCAAGGAAATATTGGGATTGTGAGGGTTTATCTATGAAGAAAAAGATCATTATGAGAGCTTTGCTCGGCGCGCCGATTGGCCTTGCAATAAGCACGATCATTTCCATCGCTATCTCCTACGCGCTCGGCGGAGGAAGCTATCGCGCGATCGTGCCGGAACTCGCGGCGGACTGCGGCAGCGAGCTGAGCGCCGTTACCCTGCAAGCGCTCTGCTCCCTGCTTTACGGCGCGGCCTTCGCCGGCGCGTCGGTTATCTGGGAGCGAGAGGAATGGAGTCTGACAAAAATGACGCTTACTCATCTGCTGGTCTGCTCGCTGGCAACCTTCCCGATCGCATATTGCATGTACTGGATGGAGCACAGCGTCTCCGGCGTCCTGCTTTACTTTGGCGTTTTCCTTATGATTTACGCCGCCATCTGGCTGGGACAATATTCATCCATAAAGCGGAAGCTCGACGCCATCAACCGCAAAATGAGCGAAAAGAATTTTTGATGTAAGCAAAACAAGCATTGTATGAAGCGCTTTCCTTATGCCATCGAGTGTGTTCAGACGGACAACGGTTTCGAGTTTACCAATCGTCTGAACGCCCAATGCTCCAATAAAGAAACACTGTTTGAAAGAACACTGCGGGAACTCGGTATTCGTCATAAGCTCATAAAGCCCTTTACGCCCAGGCACAACGGCAAGGTTGAGAGAAGCCATCGTAAAGACAATGAATACTTCTATGCCTCGCATAAGTTCTATTCCTTTGAGGACTTCCAAAAGCAGCTCTCTGCTTGGAACAGAAAGTAAAACGACTTCCCTATGCGCCCTCTCAACTGGCGATCTCCCAAAGACGTTCTTTTTTCTTTTCCAGACTGTAAAGTATGATTGACTAACCTACAAAACTCTGTCATTTTCCCGCCCCGACCGCTGCGCAGCGTGCGCAAGGCCTTTCAGCGCAGGACGGCAAAGGACTGCGGCAAAACGCTCAGCCGTCTTCCGTCGAGCTCCGCCTCGCCGATCTGATACAGGGCTTTGGAGACGTCGAAGGGCAGGGTCACGCTGAGCGTCCGCCCGCTCGGATTGAGCGCGAGCGTCAGCTCTCCGCGCCGATAGACGAAGGGCTTGTCCGGCTCGGTGCAGACCGCACGGAACGCCGCATCCGCCTGCAGATCCTTTTCCCGGTGGCGCAGAGCGAGCAGGGCGCGCACCGTGGAGAGAAGAGAGTCGGGATCGCCCTCCTGCCCGGCAACCGTCGGTGCGTCGTCGGACGCATCGACCGGCAGATACAGTTTTTCCGGCTCGGAGGAAGAAAAACCGAGGTTTTTCCCGCTCGACCACTGCATGGGCGTGCGCGAGCCGGTGCGGGTATAGCCGCCCTCCTTTGTGGGCAACTCGAGATAGCGCATGCCGATCTCGTCGCCGTAATAGAGGAAGGGCACGCCGGGCATGGTAAAGAGGAAGGCATAAACGAGCTTCAGCTCTGCTTCCTCCAGCGTTTTCCGGAGCCGGACCGTGTCGTGGTTTCCGGTGATCAGGGAGACGTAGCCATGCCCCTTCGCGCCGTCAAGCAGGCGCAGGTAGTCGTCGAGGAAGCGGTTGATGCTGCCGCCTGCGTCCTTTTTGAAATAGCTGTGGTCTTCGCCGGCGTGGTTCTCGTAATCTCGCAGCAGGGTGCTGTAGCCGTTGCCGCGCCAGTCCAGATAAAAGTCCGCGTCGAAGCCCGCGCGCAGCGACTGATGCGGCCGTCCCCATTCCGAGACCAGCACCGCCTCCGGGAATTCCAGATCCAGCATCCGGCGGATATCGCGCCAGACCGCGCTCGTTGCGCTCTTGTCCGCGTCGTCGTTTTTCACGAGGGAGTCGGCCATATCGACGCGGAAGCCGTCGCAGCCGCGGCTGAGCCAGAAGCGCATGATGTCTTTGAGCGCCTCGCGGGTCGCGATCGCGGCGGGGTGGTTCGCGGGCAGCTGCCAGGGCTCGGTCCGGTGCAGAAAGCCGTAGTTGAGCGCGGGCTGGCACTTGAAAAAGTTCAGGATGTACGCGCCGCTCCGCTCGCTCTCGCCGCTGATGTAGGGCATCCCCTGCGCGCCGCAGATCCAGAAGTCCGTCCAGATATAGCGGTCGGAATACTCGTTCCGCTCCGCCTTTTTGCTCTCCAGAAACCACGGATGCTCCTCCGAGGTGTGCCCCGGCACCAGATCCAGCAGGACGCGAATCCCCTTTTCGTGCGCGGCGTTGAAGAGTTGGATCAGATCCTCGTTCGTCCCGTAGCGAGCCGCCACCTTTCGGTAGTCGCGCACGTCATAGCCCGCGTCCTTGAAGGGCGAGTCGTAGCAGGGGTTGATCCAAAGCGAGTTGCAGCCGAGACTTTTGATATAGTCCAGCTTTTCCCGGATCCCGTTGAGATCGCCGATCCCGTCGCCGTTGCTGTCATAGAACGACTGCGGATAGATCTCGTAAAAGACCGCGTCGCTCAGCCATGTTGCCGCCATACTTTTTCCTCCGTTCATGTTGTCTATGTTGTCGCTTTACAAAAGAATACTGCAAATGCTCGCGTTTGAAAAGACATAATCCAACCATCCGGCAGAAAAGTTTATTCTTTCCGAGTTCTTTCCGAGTTCGCGAGTTCAAAGCGATGTAGGTGTTACAATGATGCTTCCGGTTGATTGGCTACTGTTCCTGCGGCGCGTGCGCCGTTGATGGAGGAAAGGATTACCTACGAAGATGCGGATATCAGGAGGACTGGGAGGACTGCAGCGAAGTACAATTCGAAGAAGCCGTCACCGACAACAAAGAACCGAGAGGCACGTAAAGGCTGTACTGCAAAAGCGCCTGGACCTTTTTCCAAAGCCGCAATCGCAGGGAAAGAGTACGAGTTAACAAAATATGCAATGATTGTTCACACACTTTTAGCACTCTCACCTTGACAGTGCTAAAAACGGTGCTATAATGATAATCGAACAAAGGAACAGAGATCGAATGGATGACCTCCATCCCCTTGCTCAGGTAACAAACATAGTGATTGCAAAAGGAGGCATGACTTATGTTACCGAGTATTTTTGGAGAGAGTTTGTTTGATGACTGGTTTGACTTTCCGTTCAGGGGCTTCGAATCCGATGTGGACCGCAAGCTGTATGGGAAGCATGCGGCACGCGTGATGAAGACAGATCTTAAGGAGCACGATGAAGGCTATGAGCTGAAAGTAGACCTGCCGGGCTTCAAGAAAGATCAAATTGATCTGCAGCTGCAGAACGGGTATCTGACGATTACAGCGACCAAGGGCATTGATGAGGAAGGCAAGGACAAGAAAGGCAGGATCGTTCACCAGGAGCGGTATTCCGGCTCTATGAGCAGGAGCTTCTATGTGGGCGAGCATGTCGCCGAGGAAGACGTGAAAGCCAGATTCGAGGACGGCGTCCTGACGCTGGACTTCCCGAAGGAAGAGCCGAAGAAGCTGCCGGAGCGCAGGTCGATCCAAATCCAGGGATAATGTTGCCGCAACAGCGCCCCGCAGATAGCGGGGCGCTTTCTGTTATTGGAAAGGAAAGAGACTGTACGGGCATGAGGATAACGGCTTTCTGGAAGCAATGGGATGAACGCTATCAGAACAATTCGCTGTGGCAATTTGTGAAATTCAATCTGGTCAGTACCAGCGTCTCGCTGCTGCAGCTGCTGCTGGCAAACATCCTGCCGCTTTTCTTTAACAGCGTGAGCGTGCCGCTGCCGGGCTTTCTGCGGGGGATTTTCGATCCGGCGGCCCTGTTTGACGGCCCGTCGCCTTACGTGGTGAACGGAGTCGTTACGTGGGGCTATGTGCTTCCGTTCTTCCTCTCCAATTTCATCGCCAACGTCTACGGCTACTTTATAAACATGAAGGCCACCTTCGAGGGCGAGGGGACCCGCGCAGGCCTTTCCGCCTATCTGGTCACGCTGATCCTGTTGATCCTGTTCTCCACCTGGCTGCAGGGATGGATCACAGCAAAGCTGGCTCTCACGGCGATCGCGCCGTTTGCGCGGACGCTGGCTGCGATGGCGGCCGGCCTCATTCAGTTCGCCGTTCTGTTCCCGCTGGAGAAATATGTACTGTTTAAGAAGAAGGATCAACCATGAATAAAGTCAGCATCATCATACCCGTATACAACGGAGAAAAGCGTTTGAAGCGCTGCGTGGACAGCATTTTGATGCAGGATTATCCCGACTTCGAGCTGATCCTGGTGGACGACGGGAGCCGGGATTCCTCGCTGCAGATCATGGAGGACTATGCCCGGCAGGACGCACGGGTGAAGGCGATCCACAAGGCAAACGGGGGCGCGTCTTCCGCCCGCAACCGCGGTCTGGCCGAGGCAGTCGGCAGCTACATTCAATTCGTGGATGTGGACGACTGGCTGCCGATGGAATCGACCAAGCTGCTCGTCCGGGAAATGGAAGCGCATCCGGTGGAGCTGGTCGTCGGTGACTTTTACCGCGTCGTCGGTGAGAACGTTTCCCAGAAGGGTTCCATCGAAAAGAGCGGGATCCTGAGCCGTCAGGATTTCGCGGACGAGATGCTGCGCAGCCCGGCGGACCTGTACTACGGCGTCCTCTGGAATAAGCTGTACAAACGGGAGATCATCGAAAAGCAGGCTCTCCGCATGGATGAAAGCATCAGCTACAGCGAAGACATGATCTTCAATCTGGAGTATCTTCTCCACGTGGATGCTGTCGCCGTCACGAAAGCGCCCGTTTATTACTATCATTACACCAAAGGCTCTCTGGTCGATCAGAACCTGAACCTCAGCAGCACGATCAAGATGAAAACGGGAGTCATCGGATACTATGCCCGGTTTTATAAAGGCACGTTCGACACGCAGGGCTATCAGGAGCGCCTCCCGGTGATCTACAGTTATCTTCTGGCGTTCAGCAGGGACAGCCTGTCTCTGCCCTTTGTGCCCGGTACGAAGAGACTCGGCACGGAAGCCGGAGAGCCGGTGTATTACGACCGGAGGCTGGACGGCTCGCCGTTTCAGTCCGCCTATCTGAACGCGCGCTGCAGAAAGCGGCTGCTTGACACGCTGGCGAAGAAGCATGAGCTGGAGCCAGGTGAGCTGTCGATCCTGTATACGATGAAAAAGCTGGACGCGCCCTGCTCGGTGGAAATGCTGGCGTCATTCACCGGCTTGAGCCGGATGAGCGTGGTCGTTTTCCTGGCGAAGCTGCTGGCCGCCGGACTGATCACGCGCGACAGCGCGCTGGACGTCCCCGCGGAAGGATATTGTTATCATGCGCCCATGCTGTCGGCGGATCTGGAGCAAATGGAACGGGATTATGCCGCCATCTGCTTTGCCGGCTTCAGCGCCGAGGAGCTATCCTCGTATCGCCGCCTGGATGAGAAAATGGATCGGAATATCCTGAGCCATCTGACAAAACAGGAACTCTGATTTCAAAATAGACGTGTGTTGTCTGCCGGGAACAGAATAGGAGAGGATCCAAACATGCCTCTCCTTTTCTGTTCGCTGTTTCACTTTTGACCTGTCAAATCCTTTGATCTCAATCCCCCCGGGGACTTGTAAGCGGGCTTTCCCTCGTGCTAAAACGGAGAAAAACAGAAAGGGCGACGTGACGACGGTGAATCGACAGACGATCCTTGAAGAAAACAGAGGCTATTGGACGGGGCGCGCCTCCGGCTATTCGGAGGTCAGCCGGCTGGAGCTGAATACCGCGCAGCGGCAGAAGTGGAAGGCCTGTCTGCGTGCCGAGCTTGCGCGGCAGTTCCCCGACCGCGGCTTTGCGGAGCTGCGCGTGCTCGAGGTCGGCACCGGACCGGGCTTTTTCGCGATCTTGCTGCGGGAGCTGGGCTGTGACGTGACCGCGATCGACCTCACGCCCGCCATGCTCGCCCAGGCAAAAGAAAACGCCGGCACTCTGGCCGGCGAGATCCGCTTTATGGAAATGAACGCGGAAGCGCTCTCTTTCGCGGATGCGAGCTTCGACGCGGTGATCAGCCGCAATCTGACCTGGAACCTGCCGCATCCGGAGCAGGCCTGCGCCGAGTGGGCGCGCGTGCTGAAGCCGGGCGGCCTGCTGCTGAACTTCGACGCCAACTGGTACGCCTATCTCTTCGACCGTGATGCGCAGGCCGCGTATGAACGCGACAGGCTCAACAGCGCCGAGCAGGGCGTATGGGACCAGAACGTCGGAGAAAACTTCCATGTCATGGACGATATTGCCCGCCGTCTGCCTCTCTCAAACGTCCGCCGCCCGGATTGGGACCTGCGGCAGCTCGGGGCGCTCGGACTCTCCGCCGAGGCGGACGAGAGCGTCTGGCGGCGCGTCTGGTCGGAGGAGGAAAAGCTCAATTTCGCCTCCACTCCCCTGTTTATGGTTCGGATTATATTGCTCACCCTACTCGCGCGGCGAAGAGATCGTGAACACGGTCGAACCGCTTTCAGCCTGCCGATCACGGCCGGCGGAACTATTACGTTATACGTGCTGTAGAGGTTTTCTGCTATGAATAGAGACATTCTTCAAAACGATACCATATCCGGAGGCAGGAAGATCCCGTAAAAAGAACGGTATTTCTGGTTCGCCTTCGTCCTTGCGCTGCTGGGCAATCAGATCCCCTTCCAGCTTGCCCGCTTTTTGGCGCAGGGAAAGCGCCATTATTGTCTGGCGCTTCCGATCGACGCTGCGGTCCCGTTTCTTCCCTGGACGGTTTTCATTTATTTCTTCGCGTGCCTCATTTTCTGGTTCTTCCTGTACCGCCGGGTCGCGGCGCTTCCGCGCCGGACTGCCGACCGCTTTTTCTGCGCCAACCTCCTCGGGAAAGCCATAAGCTTTTTCTTTTTCGTTTTCTTCCCGACGACGATGACGCAGCCGGAGCCGAACGGACCGGGCTTCTGGGACGCGTGCATGCGCTTCCTCTATTGGATCGACGAGCCGAACAACCTCTTCCCCTCTCTGCACTGCTTCATCGCCTGGCTCTGCTGGGTCGGCATCCGCGGGAACAGGCAGGTCTCGCCGCTCTGGCGCAGCTCGGCGCTGCTGATAGCCGTCGCGGTGTGCATCAGCACGCTGACGACGCGGCAGCATGTGATGGCGGACGTGCTGGCAGGCATCCTGCTGAGCGAGCTGTGCTGGCTGCTGGCCTCCTGCGAAAAGCTGCGCCGGGTCTACGCTTCGCTCATGGATCGGCTCCTGCGCGGGAACGGGCAGGAGCAGGACTCCGATCCATCTCAAAAATAGGACCCTCGTCCGGCTGCGCAAAAAAGCAGAGCCTTCGGGATCACTCGTTCCCGGAGGCTCTTTCTCTCGCCATTTTACATAAGCAAAGCTTTCTGTCGCCTGCAGATGCAGCCGATCACCTTGCTGGACGGCAAAAGCTCTCATGAAAAAAGGATCCTACGCGAATCATGAGCTGCGTCTGCCGCGCTGATCGCCGCGTCTGTCCGATGCGAGAGCGCCGAGCGGGCGCTCCTCCAGACGCTCTTTTTCCCGGTCGATTTCGGACTTCAACGCTTTTATTTCCTCACTTGCCGTCTGCTCATGATACAGCATTTCGATCAGGTCGTTCTGTTTGCTGATGATCTTGCTTTTAATGAGCGTCGCCGGTTCCAGCCTGTCGGCCACGGCCTCCCGGCGCGCTTCCAGCTGCTGCTCGGCCTCGGCGCGCAGCCGTTCGGTTTCGGCCTTTACTTCCGCGAGCCGGGCGGTGATGCGCTCCGTGCGGTAGATCACCTCGGGATAGGCGTCGGCAAAGCGCTTATGGAAAACAGATTTGTCAGATAAAAGCAAATAGACTTCCTTGCTGATCTCCTCGGTACTGTCCGCTTCGCTGCTCTCGACCCCGATCTTGACCAGCTTCATCACGAAATGGGTCAGAACGTAGTCCGCGGCGAAAACGGCCGTCAGAACGCAGGCCGTGATCTCCTTCGCGGAAAAAGAAAACGCCGCCAGGATCCGGTCGAACAGCGGATTGATGATATGGATGATCGCCACGCCGCCCAGGCCGAAGAGCATCAGATTGCCGATCCAGACCCGGCCGTGCAGGTTCATCGGCTTCTGACTGTAGTCCCACCAGCGGGCGTGGAAGCGCTTCTCCATCCAATAGCTGGTCAGATACTCCAGCGTTCCGCAGATCACGAAGGACAGGGCGAAGGTCGAGCCGTATCCGTACTCGAAGCGGGCGAGCGAGCTGACGGCCACTGTGATCAGCGCGGCGCCGCTGCCGTAGATCGGCAGGATCGGCCCCGTGAAAAAGCCGCGGTTGATGAAGCGGTGGAACTGGAAGTATTTGAGAGTGACCTCGATGCACCAGCCCAAAAAGGAATAAGCGAAAAACAAAAGGATCAGATCAACAAAAAATACCAGCATAGAGATCTCCTACAACACGTAAAACAGAATACACACGGCCTGCAGCAGGCTGCCCAGAAGGACGAAAAGATGAAACACGCTGTGGAAATACCGCTTTTTCTTTCCGATCCCGTACAGGACTGCGCCGACCGTATAGGCCAGGCCTCCTGCAAGCAGCCAGAGGAAGCCTGTCAGGCCGACGGTTTCGATCGTCGGCCTGAGCGCCAGCACGATCAGCCAGCCCATGGCGACATAGCAGGCCATCGAGGCTTTGCCGTACTTTTTCAGGTCGATCGCCGTCATGGCGGCCGCGGCTGCGCCGAGGCCCCATTCACAGCCGAAAAGCGTCCAGGCAAGCGCCGGGTATTCCGGCCGGATCGCGACCAGCAGGATCGGCGTGTAGGTCCCCGCGATCAGCGCATAGATCGTGCAGTGGTCAAGCACCTGCAGCACCCGTTTTCCGGTGTTGTCGTGCAGTCCGTGGTACACGCTGGACATCGTATAGAGCCAGAGCATGGTCAGCCCGTAGACGCAGCTGCCGACGATCGCCCAGGGATCGCGGTGGTAAGCGGACAGAATGACCCCGCCGATCAGGATCGGCAGGCTGAGGGCGGCGCCGACGATGTGTGTGACCATGTTCGTGATCTCCTCGCCGCGCGTATAGTCGGGGAGTTTTCTCTCCCGCAGGGGGGTGCGTTCCATACCGGTACCTCCTTTGCCCGTCGGGTAAAAAAACGGCGCGCTGTGTAATACAGGGCGCCGTTTTTGTGATCGTCAAGCGAGATCAGTTCTCCTCCATGAGCTTTTTGAGTTCCTTGGCCTCGGCCTCGACGTCCTTCTTCATCTGGCGGACGGCGTCGCGCTGCTCGACCTCGGCGCGGATGCGGTCGTGGCGCATCTCGCGCTCGACGTCGTGGAGCTCCAGCTTCTCGTCTGCGGCCTTCTTGACCTCTTTGGCCTCGGCCTTGACCTGCTTTTTCAGCTCGTCGAGATCCTTGCGGCTCTGCTTGGCCGCCTCCTTGATCTCCTCTTTGATCTCGTGCTGCACTTTCTTATAGTCTTTCATTTTCAGTTCCTCCATTTCCTTGATGCGGCGATAAAAGGTGTTCGGCTTCAAGTCCAGCCGGGCCATGGCCTCGCGCGCGGTGATCTGGCCGCTCTGCCAGAGCGCGACGACGGAATCGAACAGGCCTTCGTCCACGGCGATCGGCTTGCGGCCCTTGTAGCGGCCCTCCGCCTTCGCGCGCTCGACGCCGACGCGGCGGCGCGCAAACAGCTCCGAATTGCTCAAAGCCCGGCACAGGGCAAAAAAGCTTTGCCCCTGGCCTCTGCGGGTGTCGATGCCTTCCTTCAGACTAACGAAGTCCGCGCCGCGCTCGCCGATCGCCGCAAGGGCTGTCAGCATTTCCTTTCCCTTGTCGGCAAACAGGTCGAGACTGTCGAGCTCCACGCAGTCGCCCGGTGCGATCCATGCAAGCGCAGACTCCAAATCGTTCCGATTGTCAAAGCGGACGGTTCCCATACAAGCACCTCTTTCGTCGTTGTGATCGCATCATACCACGGCTGCGCGAGTGTGTCAATAGGATTTTTCTATAAATGAAACATTTCATAAATTGTTCAAATATATGACACACATACGGTGACAGCGGAACCGGGAAAGAGGAAATGCTCTTGCTTTTGTCTGCCAAGGCAAAAGAGGTTTTTTCGTGCATTTTGGGCGAAAAACGGGCAAAATACAGTGAAATCGGGCTTCGGAGCGGGCGATCAGCTTCTCCGGAGCCCGATTTTTTACATTCAGACCCCGAAATCAGTTACCAGTTCGTCCTTTACGGTTGGAATATCCAGCGGGAAAGAACCGGGCATAATCATAGCACTGGCATCGTTGGCCATCCAAAGCTCATGGATGACCGCAGCCATTAGACGCAGAACACCGCGTGTGCGTTGGAAGTGCTCCAGCGTGGCCCAGGCAAATATGCCCACGCTCATCAGATTGCACCTGGCCAGCTTCATCAGCCGGATGTCCTCCGCCAGAATGTCCGGCCGGTCCCGCCACTGATCCGGATTGTAGTCGCCGCCATGCCCGATGAAGGGCAGCTTCAGTTCCGCCATTTTCATTCCTCCCC
>Ga0326512_10001276_pt1 | contig 19838 bp, 27 predicted proteins | sample 1_2617_0518_D_FD_203652 | JGI IMG/M metagenome (GOLD analysis project Ga0326512, IMG submission 203652) | Bovine rumen microbial communities from UC Davis, California, United States - 1_2617_0518 | ecosystem: Host-associated > Mammals > Digestive system > Stomach > Rumen | place: USA... | reverse complement strand
TTGTATGGACTTGCCGATACAAAAGGGCAAAGAGGGTTATATCGGCCTGCGTGATTTTAGCGGAATGATTTTGGAGGCGTTCACCGAAGCGGGCTTTATCTATCATTCCCGCGTCACCATCTGGAAAAACCCCGTGACCGAAATGCAGCGCACGAAAGCACTTGGATTGTTGCACAAGCAGGTGAAGAAAGACGCAGCAATGAGCCGCGTGGGGATCCCCGACTATCTGATGGTTTTCCGCAAAGAGGATGGCAGCGAACACCAGCACCCCGTCAAGTGTGACATTTCCGTCGATACTTGGCAAAAGTATGCTTCGCCCGTGTGGATGGATATTGACTACGGGAACACGCTCAACGCCAACGCTGGCAGGGATGGAGAGGACGAAAAGCACATTTGCCCCCTGCAACTTGACACCATCGAGCGCGCCGTGCATCTTTGGAGCAACAAGGGCGACAAGGTGCTGACACCTTTCTTGGGTATCGGTTCGGAGGTTTACACCGCCGTAAAACTTGAACGTTTCGGCATCGGTTTTGAACTGAAAGAATCGTACTTTAACGAGGCCATCAAAAACATCAAGAAGATGGAGGCCACAAAGAGCGAAGCCACGTTGTTCGATTTCGCCGAAGCAACATCATTCTAAACACCAACCCGCCCGCCCCGTTTCGGCGGGGCAGGCATAAAACAAACCAATATGACATACGAAGAACTGAAAGCACAAGAAAAGGCGACCGAAGCCGAGATAAAGAAAATCGAACGCCGCTACCGCGCCGCCGAACGCCGATACATCAAGGAACACGCCCCGTTTCCCCTGCGTCTGCACCAGCGCGTGACGATACGCCTGCGAGTGACCGAGGAATCGTTTAAGCGGATGGCAAAGAGCGAACGCCGCAAGAAATGCAACCAAATAGGCACGGAATATGAACTCACGGGCTTGCACACGGGCTACGGCATCGAGGAAAAGGACGGCACGATATACCCGTGCTTCTACCGAATGGCGTACCGCGCCAACGACGAGATACTTTCGTATTTCCCTGCCATCATCCAATGCAGCCACAAGTGCGACGAGTGCATCAAGGCAAAGGACGGGCTATGCTACCGCAACGGCGGCAAGGATTTGGGCAAGTGCTACGCCGACCACAAGATAAAGCCCGACGATTTCAGTTGCAGCGACTGCGAGATAGTCAAGCCCGACGGGTGCTACGTCGCGCGCGGCTGGATGGACGCGGGGAAATTCGCCCCGAACCTCACATATTTACCCCACCGCCAAATGTACCGCGTCTATTCGCTGAACTGGAAATGGTGCGAGGAATACAACGAATCGGAATTTTTGGAGCATTACTCTTTAACAAAGCCCGAACAATGAAACCCAAACGCAAACGCCGCGTATTCGTGCAAAAGATGCTTTTCGGTGAGGACGAAATGCGATATGTAGAGCAGTCGTGCCGCCGCACCGCGTACACGGACTATTGGCAGGGCGCAGCCGATATGATGCTGGCGATGCTTTCGCAACTGCCCCGCGAGCGTGCCGCCCTGCGTAACCTCAACCGCCAATATATGCAGGCGGTGTGCAAGTGCATCCTGCGTGACCGCGAAGCCCTCACACGTTTTCGCAACGGCGGGGCGTTCCGCTTCTACGTCGAGCGCGACGAATACGGCGAGATTAAGAACGTAAAGGCAAGGATATGACACGAAGCAGCAAATACTACCGCGACACCATCGCCGACCCGATAGCCCGCGAATACTACCTAATGCGGCAGCGCGATTGGATGCGCCGCGAATACCACGCGAACCCCGAATACCGCACGCGCAAACTGCGGGCAAGCCGTGAGCAATACCGCGCATACGTCGAGGCACGCCGCGCGACGAACCCGCCCGACCCCGCCCGCATCAAGGCGGCACGCATCGCGGCAGGGTACACGATACACACCGCCGCCGCCGCGCTGGGCGTGAAGCATCAAGTCATTATGGCGATAGAACACCCGCGACGCATCAAGCCGATACCCGCCGACGTGCTTAAACGCCTCGCAACCGCGTATAATTGCGATTTGGCGGCGTTTTACCAAACGGGCGATAAATTGCCCGACGGATGAACGAACGCGCAGCAGGCGCGAAATATGGCGAAACGCCCTACCCATCACGGGCGGGGCGTTTCTAAAAGCAAATAACATTAACCAATGCCGACAAACGACAAAGATTATGTTCGGCGCAAAGATAGCGAATTTCGGGCAAATATCCAAACGCGCGGCGACGATTCAGCGATAAATTTTGCAAATATGGTGTAATTCTTGCAAACACGTTGCGAATAAATTTGCGAATGTCGGAAAAAATGCGTATCTTTGCACCCGAAAAATAACATTTACCGCCTATGAACGAACAAGACATCAAACTCATTCCGACACAATGGATAGACCTAGACTTGATAGACCTCAACGAGGGGCAGGTCGAGGGGTTGCCCGCGAATCCGCGCAACATCGACCCCGTAGATTACGAGATATTGAAGCGCAGCATCATCGAAAACCCCGAAATGCTGGGGTTGAAAGAATTGTATGTTTACGCTTGGCACGGGCGTTTTGTGGACATCGACGGCAATATGCGCACCCGCGTGCTGCGTGAGTTGGGTTATACGAAAGCCCCCTGCAAGGTTATTCCCGAAACGGGCTACGACTTGCAGGCGATAGCCATTAAGATGAACATCAGCAACGGCAAGTGGGACACCGACAAACTTAACGCCGATTGGGAAAAGGATAAGTTAGAGGGCTGGGGCGTTGAATTGCCCGTCGAGGAAAGCAACATCAACGTGGATGACTTCTTTAACTCGCTGGACGGCTCAAACAAAAAGGAGCAGGGCGAAAAACTCACTATCACCATTCCCGAAGACTACGCCAGCGAAAAAGACGTTATCAAGGGGCTAATCAAGGACGCATTATTTGACTACAAGGGCATCACCATAACGTAATGAAAATATGTTTAGCCGCCCCTTTTATCACGCACAACCTTATTGCAGGGATGGTGCAATTTTTAGGGGGGGGGGTGAAATCCCAAACGGACGAGAAGATGAAAGTATGTCTCGCCGCCCCGCTCGTCAATCACTCGCTATTATGCACGGGGGGGGGTGAGTAAAAGTATTGAAAATCAACAATGTAAGCAAATTTACTACGCTTTTCTAATGAAAATATTTCTTGCAGGCGGTATTTCGGGAAATTTGCGCGAGTTTTGGCAAAACTCGCGCAGGTATTCGCAAGACCAAATAATGGCCGCGATGAAATCCTTTATTGCAGGCAAGGACGATAACAAGGAAATGCAAGACTATATTTTCGGGAAAGACTTTTTTATCAACGGCGACAATCTGCGCAAAATAAATATTCTTGAATCGTTCTACTACTTGCGCAACAACGACAATTTTATGCCGCTTATCGGGCAACTCGGCGTGTTCCTGCTGGATAGCGGCGCGTTTACATTTATGTCGGGTTCGCACAAGGGCGGCGTGGATTGGAATAAATACGTCGAGGAATACGCGGCGTTTATCAACAAATGGAACATCGACCTTTTCTTTGAACTTGACATCGATTCCATTGTCGGCATCGAAAAGGTGGAACGACTGCGCGAAAGGCTGGAAGCCCTCACGGGAAAGAAACCGATACCCGTTTGGCATCGCTCACGCGGCAAAGAGTATTTTATAAAGATGTGCAAAAATTATCCTTACGTCGCAGTCGGTGGAATTGTGACAAAGGAAATTGAGCGCAAGAAATACGAATCGGCTTTCCCGTGGTTTATTCAGACCGCCCACGCCAACGGGTGCAAGATTCACGGGCTTGGATATACGACGCTGGCAAACCTCAAAAAATACCACTTTGACTCCGTTGATAGCACGGCGTGGCTTTATGGCAATCGCGGCGGCTATCTTTATAAGTTCAACCCACGGACGGGGCTTTTGGAGCAGATTGGTAAAGATGGGTGCAGGCTGAAAACGCGGGAGGGCGCGGTAAATAATTTCAATGAATGGGTAAAATTTTCAAAATACGCAGATAAAAATTTGTAATATGAAAGATTCAATCATCATTCTTTCGGGCGGTATGGATAGCGTTACATTACTGCACGATTGTAAAGCAAACATCGCCGTTGCAGTCACATTTAACTATGGCAGCAACCACAACAAACGCGAAGCCGAATACGCCGCATATCATTGCCAGCAACTCGGTATAGAACACATCATCATCCCGCTTGCGTTTATCGGGCAATATTTCAAGTCCTCACTATTGCAGGGCGCGGGCGCAATACCCGAAGGTCACTACGCCGACGAGAATATGAAATCGACCGTCGTGCCGTTCCGCAATGGTATTATGTTGGCTATTGCCTGCGGTCTTGCAGAAAGCCGAGGTTTAACCCGCGTTCTTATCGCCAACCACGCAGGCGACCACGCAATTTACCCCGATTGTCGCGCAACATTCATCGATTCAATGTCGGAGGCTATGGCATACGGCACATACGAAAACGTGCGTATCTTTGCGCCCTATACATCATTGACAAAGGGGCAAATCGCCACCATCGGTAAAGAATTGGGTATTGACTACTCAAAAACTTATTCCTGTTACAAGGGCGGCGAAAAGCATTGCGGTAAATGTGGAACGTGCGTCGAACGCAAGGAAGCACTCGCCGAGGCTGGCATCCCCGACCCGACCGAATACGAATCATAAAAGCAAATACTATGTACTACGTTAAAAAGCGAATCGAGATTGCAGGCAGTCATCATCTTGCACTCGACTACCCCAGCAAATGCGCGAACCTACACGGGCATAATTGGGTGATAGTGATTTACGCGAAATCCCGCACCCTCGACCGAAATGGAATGGTGGTGGACTTCGCCAAAATCAAAGCCCGCATCACCGATAAACTCGACCACAAGAACCTAAACGATGTTTTCGACTTCAACCCGACCGCCGAGAACATCGCCAAATGGATATGCGGCGAGATAGAGAATTGTTACAAGGTTTCCGTGACCGAAAGTGAGAACAACACCGCAATATACGAAAAGGATGAAGATTAACGAAATTTTCTACTCATTGCAGGGCGAGGGTTTCCACGCTGGCACGCCCGCCGTATTCGTGCGCTTTGCGGGCTGCAACCTCGCCTGCTCATTCTGCGACACGAAGCACAACACGTTTTTACTGATGGGCGAAAAGGACATCGTGGAAAAGGTCTGCGAATACCCAGCGAAACACGTTGTACTCACGGGCGGTGAACCCTCTTTGCAGATTACGCCCTCATTCATCGAGGCATTGCACAAGGCGGGGAAATACGTTGCAATCGAAACCAACGGCACGCGGAAACTCCCTGCTGGCATCGATTGGGTGACGTGTTCGCCCAAATACGAAAAGGTCGTTTTGCCCGCCTGCAACGAAATCAAGGTTGTCTATGAGGGGCAGGATATGACGCAGTACGACAAGATGCTTTTCGCAAATCACAAGTTCGTGCAGCCCTGCGACGTTAAGGACGCGGAAAAGAACGCGGCGAACATTGCCGCCTGCGTGGAGTTCGTGAAACAAAACCCCGAATGGCGGTTATCATTGCAAACCCAAAAAATACTGAATATCCAATGACCTACGAAGAATATAACGCCGCGATAGACGAACTTATTGAGCAAATCAAGTCAAGCGGCAAGACATACAACGGCGGCGTGTACGGCATCCCGCGCGGCGGCTACTACCCAGCAATCCGCATTGCAAAGGCGTTGGGCGTTCCCGTCATTGCTCATTACGGGTATTTCGACAAAAGCGTTTTGGTTGTCGATGATATTGTCGAAACGGGCAGCACGATTTTCAAGTATGGCGACAATGATACGGCGGCGGTATTCGCATACGATTCAAGCCCCATCAAGCCGACATACGCGGGAGTGATGATGTACGAAAAGAAATGGCTCACGTTCCCCGACGAGGGCAGCGCGACCATTGAGGACAACATTGTCCGCATCTTGGAGTATATCGGCGAGAACCCGAAGCGCGAGGGGCTGGCAGGAACGCCCGACCGCATAAAGCGAATGTTCAACGAGATTTATCGCGGCTACGACCCGAAGCGCAAACCCAAAATAACCACATTCCAAAACGGCAAGGACGGCATCGTGTACGACAATATGGTTATCGATGAGGGTGACTTCTATTCCTGCTGCGAGCATCACATGATGCCGTTCTTCGGGCATTATTGGTTTGCATATATCCCGAACCCTCACGGCAAGATATTGGGCATTTCCAAAATCGGTCGCGTTGTCGATTACTGCGCCGCCCGCCTGCAAATACAAGAGCGATTGGTGCACGACATCGTGGATATGCTGGCCGACGCGCTTGGCACGCAATACCCGCCGCTTGGCATTGCGTTGCTGATGAAAGGCGAGCATCTTTGCAAGACGATGCGCGGGGCAAAGAAAAAGGGTCTGATGACGAGTTCGTATTTGACGGGCATCTTCAAGACCGAGGCCGCAGTCCGTGCGGAGTTTATGCAAATCGTGAACAAATAACGTAGAGGGGCGGGCAGCAAAAGAGATTTAACAACCCGAATCATCAAAGGTCATTGTCTATTTTGCAATATTGCACCAGCCCGCCCCGAAACGATTTATCAAATCATAACAAGCAAGAATTATGAAATACAACGCAACGCTGGCGTATAAAATGGGCGAATGGGTAGCCGCGCACGGGCTTATCGAATACGGCGGTGCGCCGTTGCACTCATTCCTCGACATATTCAAGATTGACCAGCGCACCTACTATCGATGGCTGCGTGACAACGCCGAATTTGCCGAAACATTACAAAATGCAAAAGAGCGTTACAAGGCCAACCTTTCCGTGAAACTCGTCGATTCCTTGGCGCGTGCCGCGCAGGGCTACGAAGCCGAAACGACGCGCACGGAGTACGTCAGCGACCGCGAGGGCAAGCCCGTCATATCGAAGCAAATCAAGGAACGCAAGCCCGTGCCGCCCAACGTGGGCGCGGCGATATTCCTGCTGACCAACCTTTCGGCTGAATGGAAGAACCGCCAAACCAACGAGATAACGGGCAAGGACGGCGGCGAACTATTCAGCCAGCCCGTGACAATCCGCATCCACGAAACGGGCGCAGGCGACACCGACGCGGGCGAGGAAACGCAGGAATAAACGTGCAACGCTATGAACATCGACGTAGAACTCACCCGCAAGCAGATAGCCGCGTACAAGGTGCTGACGGACTACGGGAACGGCGTGAGCGATGTCGGTTATGGCGGGGCGGCACGCGGCGGCAAGACGTGGCTGGGGTGCTTTTGGCAGATAACCCGCCGCCTGCAATATGCAAAGAGTGCGGGGATGATAACCCGCGCGGACTTCACCGACCTAAACTCAACTACGATGCGCACGTTTTGGGAGGTGGTCGATTATATGGGGCTTAAAGGCTGCGTGGGCTTCAAGGGCGGCGTGGACAATTACGCATACTTTCCCAACGGCTCAATAATCTTTTTCCGTTGGTGCAAGTTTTTGCCGAAAGACCCCGAATTTGACCGCTTCGGCTCATACGACCTCACGGATTTCTTCGGCGACGAATCCCAGCAGTATCACCCGAAATTCGTGTCGGTCATCAAAGGCCGCTTTTCCCTGCTGAAAGGCAAGAATCCCGACGGCACGGAGTGGGAGGTGAAGCCGAAAGCGTTGTTTACTTTTAACCCGTCGAAAGGCTGGATTTATTCGGACTTTTGGAAGCCATTTCGTGACGGCAATATGCCATCGTGGAGGTGCTTCATTCGCGCGCTGGGCAAGGATAACCCGTATGTGCCGCAATCGTACTTCGAGAACCTCAAACGCGCGGACAAGGTTACGCAGCAGCGATTACTCTACGGCAATTTCGACTACGACGATGACCCGTCGGCATTGTTTGACGATTATGACGCGCTATGCGACCTTTTCCACAACGAGCATATCCAGCCCAACGGCATCAAGTCGGGCGCGGCAGACATCGCGGGCAAAGGTCACGACCGCTTCACCGCGTATTCCTGCAACGGCAACGTGTACCGCTTGGCGATAAACAAACCCTATTCGACGGGCAAGAGCGTTGAGCAGGACTGCAAGGCGTTAATCATCACCGACGGCATACCGCGCTCAATGTTTGTCGTGGATGCTGACGGCATCGGGAGTTATCTTGAATCCTATTTAACGGGCATCAAGGAGTTTCACGGCGGGGCGAAGCCATACGACCCCAAATACCGCAACTTAAAGGCGCAATGTTACTACAAGTTGCGCGACCTTGTGAACCGCCGCGCCATCCGCATCATCGGAATGTCGCCCGCCGAGCAGGAACAACTCAAAGAGGAATTGCAGGCCGTGCGCATCGTCGGCATCGACAACGACACGGGCAAATTTGAAATAAATAGCAAGGAGGAACAAAAGGAATTGCTTGGGCGTTCGCCCGACTTGGCCGACCCGCTTGCTATGTCAATGATATTCCGCATTCGTGGCACGGGTGGCGCAAAAATCCGCGTCGGCGCGCCAGTCTAAAACAACAACACCAAATGAAAATCAGCATCAACCGCCAGCGCGTCAAGCAGGCCGCGCACAAGGCAAGCCGCGCAGCCCGCATCGGCATTTTCACGGGCATCTTGTATTTCACTTTCCCTTTCTGCGGGCTTATGATATGGGCATCCGACCACCTCGACGCATTGAACTATGATTAGCAACAAACGGCATCTTTCCCCGCGTGAGGACGGCGAACTGCTCACGGATTGGCTCGACCGCAACGCCGCGAAGATACGCGGGGCAACGTCAAGCGCATTTATGGACATCGTGCAAGAGGTGAGCAGCGAATCATTCCGAGCAGGCACAAAGGAAGCGTGCCGACAATTCCATTGCAAGTTATGAAAGGTTTATTGCAACACATTTGCAACCCATTTAGGCGCAGGCGGGCGCGCAATACCCGCAAGAAAGCGTTATCTTTGCAACGCGGCGGGTATGCCCGTGTGTATTCGTTTGCCGAGTTTGCCATCCTCTACCCGCTTTGCACGGATGAGGAACGGCGGCGGCTCAACGCGATAATGCAGGGCGCGGAACGCCCCGAAACGCTGGCAGGCCATCCCGTGCCGAAAGACCTCAACCTCGTTTCATACGGGATGCTGGACGATTTGGCGCAGGCGGCGAAAGGCGGCGCGGCGGCAATGATAGAGTGCATTTGCCGCGTGACGGGCGCAACGCCCGAAGAACTGCAAGCGTGCAACGTCATCGACGTTTACGGCGCGGCGAATTGGCTGGGGCGTGAGGTGGAACGGATAAACAAGTTATTCAAATCCATCGCCCCGAAATACACCGCCGAGGAATTGCAGGCGGGCGTGAAACTGCTGGATTTCGGCTCATTCGGCGTGCTGGATTGGTACGCACACCGACAAGGCATTGCAGACCAGAACGCCGTGCGTGACGTGGCTTGGGTGCGCATCTACACTTGTATGAAGCAGGACGGGCAGAAAGCCGACTACGAAAAGCGGTTGAACAAGGTTTATCAAAACAAATACAAACACAATGGCAAGTTATAGGAACTTCAACGTAGAAAGCAAGGTGCGCTGGATTGTCGAAGAACAATGGAAACCCAACGCCGACTATCGTTTCTTGAATTGGGCGCAGGCCAACGTCGCGCTCGACGGCATCAAACGCCCTACCATCGTCTATATCCTGCCAGCGTCGGGTTCGCTCTTTCACCGCTTCAACCAAACGACCGACCGCCCGCAAACGCAGATAGCATTTCTTTGCAACACCCGTTTCGATTTCCGCACCCGTGAAAATGACAAACTTATGGTGGCGATGAAATACTTGGCCGCAAAGTTCGTGCGTGAGGTGAATAAATCGGGATTGTTTGAGGCCATCCCCGACAAGACCGAAATTCCATATCAAGCCGTTTACGATATGCTCGACCAAAACGTGACGGGCGTAATCATCACGCTTAACATGCGCGAGGTAACGGGCGAAAACTTCTGCGAATAATGAAAGACGAAAGCCGCCGCAAGTTCGATGTGCAGGACATCATCGTCAAGCACTTGGATAGGGTGAAGCAGACCATCACCCAGCAGATGAGCGTATATAACCGCAACGCGAGCGGGGCGCACGTCGATAGCCTCACGATTGAGGCGCAAAGCAACTACGGCGCGTTGTGGGGCTTGTATTCGTTCAATTATTTGGAAACGGGCAGCAGGCCGTGGAGCAGGCGACCGCCATTCGTGCCGCGTTGGTTTCACAACATCATACGGCAATGGATAATCGACAAAGGCATCCCCGTGACGCTCGTTCCTTATAAGACCGACCGCCCGCACAAATATTCGGTGCAGGAGCGAAGCCTGCAAATGGCTTCGGGTGCAATAGCAACGTACATTATGAAACACGGGACTTCGCTATACCGCACGGGCGTGCCGCAAGACCTCTTTTCGGGCGCGATAAACCGAGCGTGTGAGGCGATAGCCGAGGAATCACGAATGAGGGTTGCGCAGACAATCGAGAACATCAACAAATCAATGTAATATGAGGACACTAACAACGGACGGCGTTACGCTGACATATCCCGACCTTTGGGCTTTCTGCTTTTCGCCCTGCTACGTCGAAATAACGGGCGCGACGGGCTACGCAAAGGCCATCGTTTCGGTATATAACGGAAACGGCGCATACAACGTCGAAACGGCACTTTATGGCGGCAAGGCGAAAATCCTTATTTCGTCATACCTGCAACTGCTGGCATCCGCAGGGCTTTCGGGCAATCGCTGCGTCGATGCGGCGTTCTACGTTTCGCTGAATGACGGCACGGATACGACGAAAGTATTTGACGAGCAGGCGACGGGCGGCTTCTTCATTATGTGGGGTAGTTTGCGCCCCGTGCAGCGCATCGGTTTTGTCGGCGCGTACACCTACGACCCCGTTGCGCTGGCATTCGTGCGCCGCGTGCGTTGGTTTAAGAATTTCCCGTTTAGGGTGTCAATCTTCGGCGCGGCAAACACGCCTTTCCGCGTGCGCTACGACCGCAACCTCTACGGCACGACGCACAACTTCGGCGGGTGCAACGGCTATCTCGACATCGACCCGAACACCTACGCCAGCGCAGCGCAGCGAATGGCGGTGATACGCACGGAGGGCGCGGGCAACGGCGGCGGCACGTTTGACGATACTTTCGACTACACGTTTGAGGCGTTGGCCAGCGACAACACCATCACGCGCCTTATCATCGACAACGCCTGCAAGGGCTATTATCTGCGCTGGATTGACTATTTGGGGCAGTTGCAGTATTTCCTCTTTGACGAGGGTACACGCGCCACCAAGACCGAGAACGGCGACACCATCGAAATGCCCATCATTTACGGCGGCGTGAACTACGGCGGCGGGCGCAGGGTAACGTCGAAGCAATGCCAGCGCAGCGCACACGTCGCCGCCGTTGGGCTGAACCAATACGAATGCGACTACGTTGCAACCATCGCGCAGGCGGTAATCATCGACCTATATAGGGGCAATGATGCCAACGATAACGAAATATGGCTACCCGTCACCATTGAGGCAGGGCAGTTTTCAGCGAGTGAGCGCGTCGGGTTGCAGGATTACGAGATAACAATCAATTTGCCTACCGAGGCATCGCAAAGGCTATGACGGAAGAACTCTACATCATAAAGAACGGCCAGCGCGTCGCCCTCGACCTTTGCACCCCGTCGGGCGTGGCGTTGGTGTTTGCGTCGAATCTCTTTGCCGACCTATCGAAGATAGATTGCAGCCATTCGTACACGTTCAAACTCCCAGCCACGCAGAACAACGCGCGGGCGTTTGAGTTGGTCGCCGACTTGCGCTATAATTCGCCGTTGTACGGGCTTCGCATCCCGTGCGAGTATTGGCGCGACGGCGTGCCTATTGCCGTGCCTGCTTTCTTGTATGTGTCCGAAGTGAACAAGGGCGCATATTCGGCGGTTATGACGTTTGCAGTCATTGAGGGCTTGCAGGCCATCAACGACAACGACGTGAGCATCACCGAACTTGGCGACACCACCAGCCCCGAAACGATAATGTATGGCTGGGACTATTCCAACCGCAACGCGGGCAGCCTCGCCACCTACTGCGACGCAACGGCATACGACAACGCCGTGACGCAGACACCGCAATACGCGGCGGGCGTGCCGATAGAACACGGCTACAAGTTCGGCGACGGCGAAAACCCCGTCTATCAGTTACCGCTAATGCCGCCCGTCGTGCCGTTGCACCTATTGCTCACGAAGATACAAACGCGATATGGCCTGCAGATTGATTTCCTCGCCCCGTACAACTATTCATCGTGGCAGAGCGACGCGGCGCAGGGCAAAACGCCGCCGTTCTGCGGTGTGGCTGGCATCCCGTTGGTGACTACGGAACTTGGCAACCAATACGTCGAGCAGCAGGACATCGAAATGCGCAACGTCACGGGCGTAGCCGATGAAACGTTCACGTTCACCACGCGCGATGGGCAGACCGAGGTCGAGGTGAAGAACGTCTTGCAGTTTTCATCTTTCGCCTATTCGGTGCAGATGGATTTCCTGCAACTATATTCAACCCATTACCCCAATTTCATCAAGGCGTTGCAGTACCGCGTCGGCCTGCGTATCGGCGGGTCGCTTGTGGTGTCGTACAACGAGGCCAACGAATTGCAAACGCCGCCACATCTTCGCGTGGTGCAGGCTGGCGCACGCGGCGAAACGGAACTTGCAGACATCGAGGGCGAATACGACGCGGACAATTCAAGCGCGGGCGACCAGCGTTATTATTGGGATTTCCGCGAAACCGAGGGCTACACGCCGCACGACTGCGACGCACCGACAAAGGGCGCGCCCGTCGGTTTTGTCATTGACACCACCCCCGACACGTTTATAAGCGGCACGCTTTCTTTCTCGCCGTTCTTCGATGAGGGCGCAATGGGTCACCCGTGCCGCGTGTTTGAGTGTTTGCCCGACATTTCCTGCTTCACGTTGTTAAAGTCGCTTTTCTACATATTGGGCGGATTCCCGAAAGTGACGCAGGGCGGCGCGATGGGGATTTCGTATTATACGGAGTTGCGCGACAACTTGCAGGCGGGCATCGTGTACGATTGGACGGGCTACGCCTGCATCGACTACGGCGCAGACCCCGACATGCTCAAATACACCAACGGCAACCTCGCGCAGCGCAACCACCTATTGATGAAGAACGAATCGCTGGAACGGCAGGATGTAGGCCGCACGGATGACGTTTATGGCGCGCCCGACTTCGCCCTGCAATGCGAGAACGGCACGCTGGAGAAAGACAAGACGCTTCACCAATTCCCGTTCTACGGGCGTTTTATGCGCAACGGGCAGCATCATTCGCTGGCGACGGGCGAAAGCATCAAATATTGGTCGGTGCAGGATAACCGCGCCAGCGCAAGCGAAGCGAAGCCCGCCATCGGTTGTTTCAGCATCGACGGCGCGCGGTTGAAATGGGGCGTTTGGCAGGCGGGCGACGATAACGAGCAATACAACTACTTGCAGGCCATCATCCGAAAGCCATACGTCGTGAAAATCCCCGTGCGCGTGCCTTTGCCCGTGCTTGTGGGCATCGACTACACCCGCCCCGTATATATCGGGCAACTCAACGCATATTTCGCAATAATGTCTATCACTATGGACGGCAACGGGCAGACCACCGCCGAACTTATAAAACTCCCATAATATGCCAACCGAGAAAATAACGAAACTTTTAGAAATCAATGTCAATTCGCAGAACGCCATCAAGTCGGTAGCGGACTACGAAATGCAGATTCAAAAGGTCAAGCAGCGTCAAGAGCAGTTACGCAAGGAATTGAAAGCCCTGCGTGACGAGCAGGCCGAGGACGTGAAGAAATGGCAGGACGCGGGCGCGTCGGTCGAATTGGTGTCAGCCATCGAAAAGACGCACGAAGAACGCATCAAGCAAAAGACCGAGGCGATAATCGCGCAAAAGGCCGTTTTGGGGCAACTCAAAAAGGAGCAGGGCGTGGTCGAGAAGCAGCTGCGTCAAAACGTCATTGCCGAGAACGCGGAGGAGGAATCGCTCGTCGCCCTGCGTGCGCAGTTATCCAATCTGACGGCGTTGTATGATGCTTTGAGCCGTGACGATAGGCTTGGCGAAACGGGCGAATCGCTGAAAGCCCAAATAAACGAGGTGACGGAAAAACTCAAAGAGAGCGAGGAAGCCACCCAGCGTTTTTACCGCAACGTCGGAAACTACCGCAATAGTATCATCGCGGCGTTTGACGCAATGGACGAGGCGATAGAAAAGGACAAAGCCAAGTTGGAGGAACTGAAAAACGCCGAGGGCGACCACGCAAAGGAAATCGACGAACTCACCAAGAAAATAGAACTCAACACCGCCGTAAACGAGAACGCCAAGAAGATGAACGACCGCCTGCTGGCTTCGATTATCCCCTTTGGCGACAAGATACTGCCAATGCTGGCGGGCGGGCTTAACGGCGTGAAAAACGCCTTTGCCGTAGCCACGACGGGCGCGAAACTCTTTGCCCGCCAACTGCTTGCATTGATGGCAAATCCCATCGTCGCGTTTCTTGGGCTTGTGGCCGCAGCCATCGCCGTTGTCGTGCGCGGCATCAAGGGCAGCGAGGACAATATGACAAAGTGGAACAAGGTCATTGCACCCGTGAACCGCGCGCTGGCCGCAATGGAGGGCGTGCTGCAAAAGGTGTGCGGATGGATTCTTAACATTGTCGCGGCGGGTGATGCCCTGCTTATGTTCTTTATGAAACTTGGTGAGGCGGCATTTGCAGGCACGGCGATAGGTGATGCTTTCGCCAGCGCGAACAAGGCCACCGAGGAAGCGATAAGGCTGGAGCAGGAAAAGGCAGACGTGGCGAAGAAATCCCGCGAAAACGAGGTGCAGAACGCAAAGGATGCGCTTGAAATTTCCCGCCTGCGTGCCGAAGCCAACGACAAGGAAAACAAGACCATCGAGGAACGCCTCGCGGCAAACAAGCGGGCGCAGGAGTTGGAGCAGGCGCAGGCCGACCGCAACGTCGAACTTGCGGAACGCCGCCTGCGTATCCTGCAAACCGAAAGCGAATGGGCAGACAATGACGCGGCAACGAATGAGAAGCTGGCGCAGGCCGAAGCCGAGGTTTACCGCGCACGCAAAGAGCAATACGACAAGCAGCGCGAATTGATGGGGCAGGAGATGGCAATGCGTCAGCAGATGGCAGCCGACGAAAAGGCGCGACGCGACAATGCGAAGCAGGATGCGGAGAAAGCCGCCGCCGAAGCGAAAGCCCGTGCCGACGCGGAACGCAACGCCGTGCGTGAGGCCGAGGACGCAATGCTGGAACTCGTCACCGACACCGCTGCAAAGCGTGAGCAGGCCATCCGTCAGTCATACGACCGCGAAATAGAGGATTTGCGCCGCCGCTTGGATGAGGAAAAGAACCTCACCGCCGCCGCCCGTGATGCGATAAACGAAACCATCAAGGCAAAGGAGCAGCAGCGCGCCCGCGACCTCGCCGCATTGCAGGCCGAAATTTCAGCCGAGCGCATCGCCGCCCGTCAGCAGGAAATCGCGCTGGAGTTGGAAGCCGTGCGCAAAGGTACGGAAGCCGAGTTTGAACTGCGCCGCCAGCAGAACGAATTGGCGTTGCAGGCCGACCTCGCCGAAACCGAAACCGCCATCACCAACGCCGAGGAACGGGAACGCCGAAAGCAACTCATCCGCGAGAAATACGCGGCAATGGAGCGTGACCTATTCAACGAGCAGCAGCAGGCGCAGGCCGAAGCCGAAAAGCAGGCCATCGAAAACCGCTTTGCCGAACTGATGATGCAGGCCGAAAACAATTCCGTCGAGCAGGCGAACATCGAACTTGACCGCCGCCGCACGGAGTTGGAGGCGTTGCACCAGATGGAGGGTGAGAGCGACGATGCTTTCCGCGCCCGCGAACTTGCCGCGCAAAAGGCGTACAACGACGCGAAAAAGGAATTGACCGAGCAGGAAAACAAGGTCACCGAGGGGCGGCTGCAAATCGCCGAATCCGTCACGTCGGGCATCGCTGGCGCACTCAACGCGCTGGGTGAGCAGAACAAGGCATTTGCGAAAGCGTCAAAGGTGCTTGCGTTGGCCGAGGTAGCCATCAACACGGGCAAGGCGATAGCAGCAGGCACGGCGCAGGCGCAGAGCGTGCCGTTCCCCGCGAATCTTGGCGCGATAGCAACGACCATCGCCACCATATTAAGCAACATCGCCACCGCGATAAGCACCATCAAGTCGGCGCATTTCGCAACGGGCGGCAAGGTGACGGGAGCAGGCACGGGAACGAGCGACAGCATCCACGCAATGTTAAGCAATGGTGAGTACGTTATGACGGCCAGCGCGACGGACTTGTTTGAACCCGTATTGGCGGCAATGAACGCGATAGGGCGCGGCGTGCGCCCGCAGGTGTCCGCAGGGCTTACGATGCAGGCGGCATCGCCCGAAAGCGTCACCGACGCGATAGCCGCAGGCGTGCGCGACATTCACCCCGTCGTATCGGTCGAGGACATCAACGCAGGGCAGGCGCGCGTCGCCGTAATTGAAAAACTTGACACGCTATGACGTACTACGAATTAGTCAAACTTAATGCGCCGTTCCTGCGTGTGTTGAAACGCAACGGCGTGCTGCTGGAGGACACCGAGGCGATAGCGATATATGAGGAATACCGCGCAATGGAGGCCGAGGGGTTGAAAAAGTTGTTTATCCGCGAATCATTGTCGAAGAAATACGGCGTATCGACGCGCAGCATCTACGACATACGGCATCGTTTTGAATCACCCGTTGAGATTTGATTTTGTGGGGCGGCATTTTCGCAATGTTCGCCCCAAAATTTTGCGAAAAACGGCGAAAATTTATGCTAAAAAGCAGAAAAAACGGCGATTTTTATTAAAATTCCTTAAAATTTTGCAAAATCTTCGCAAAATATTTGCAGGATTCAAATAAAATCCGTATATTTGCAACGTAAAAATAAAGCAAATGACAAGTTCAACCCTAAAAAATTAAAGAATTATGACACGCAAGAATTTAACCCCAACAAACGATGTACAGACAAAGGTCGCCGCAATGATAAACGAACTTTGCAAAGACGTTATCGGTGAGTATCAAATAACACTTGATAGCAAGCCCGAAAATTCCGACGAATGGAAGGCTGCAAAAGAAGCCCTCGACGACCCAGATTTCCTCTATGAAGAAATTGTTAATAAATTCCGCGCAGGATATAGCGGATGGCTCAAAAAGGGCAACGAGAACACCCATTTTGTTACACTCCTTTGGGTAAGAACAAAAATCGCCGAGCGAATCAATTATTACCTTTCATAACAACCAACGGGGCGGGCAACCGCCCCAGCATTCCAACCAAAAGCAAATAACATCAATAACCAATAACGACAAAATTATGAGAATCCAAGACATCACCCCGAAGCAGTTGCAGGCCATCGAGCAGGCAATGCAGACCGCCGTTTCCCGTTTGGGCATCCACGTCACGTTTAAGGCCGAGATTCGCAAGGCGTACAACGGCGAGCCGTACATATTCATCAACTCGTCGGAGTTCCAAACGTTCCCCGTGCTTTTCCAATCAATCCGCGTGACGGGCGAGGGCGGCGCAAAGGAATACGGCGACGGGTTGCAGTTGTATTTCCACGTCAATTACTCATACGACCATTTCGGCGGCGGGCATAACGGCTGCGACATCGGCACGGCTCGTTTCATCATCCACCCCGACGGCTACACGCAGTTTGAGGGCTTCACGCTCAACCAATAACACCCCAGCACTATGATACCGAAACTTTTGTCAATAACTCATTTTGAGTGCGAGAGTTTGAACGAACACGAACTCAACCTATTTAATGACGTATTTGTTTGGAGTGACCCGTTTTGGCTCTATTACCCGACCGTGCGAAACAAGCGAATCGTCCTAACGATAATTAAAAACCTGCTTTCCGACTACAACGCCGCCGACGATAGCCCAAAAGCAAAGACGCGCCGCCAAATCACGGAATACCTCATTGAGGTGATGGCAGACGTAAATTATAGCACCAACCAATAACACCCAGCAGGGGCGGTACTCCCGCCCCACCAACATAACCAAAAGCAAATACATTAAAACCGACGAAACAATGAAAACGACAACAACCGACATCGCGCAGACCATCCGCAAGGCGTTGCGCCTGCGTGAGAAACCCCAAGTATTCAAGAGCATCACCAGCGCACGCAAGGCCATCAAGCAGGGAGCGGCGTATCTGCTGGAACTCCCTACGGGCGCGTTTGCCCTTTGCCGCAATGATGCGACGTGCGACCGCCTTTGCAACGTGGCCGACGCGACTTTAATAGCAATCGCCGAGGGCGGCAAATGGTATGAGGTATGAAGCGGGCTGCAAGCGAAATTTTCTACGGCGCAATAGTAACGCTATTCGTTACCGCCGTCACGTTGGTAGCCGTCGCAATGACGCTCACCGACATAGCCATCGACAACATCAAACAACTGACTAAAAGCAAATAACATTATGGACAACTACCCAGCAGGCGCGGCAAACGACCCACGCGCACCATATAACGATGTCGAACTCTCCGACATCTACGGCGACCGAGCAAATGAACTCATCGACCAAGAGATTGACGATAACGAGGGAATGTTTTTGGATTGGGCGCAGGACAACGACCATCTGCCCGAAGATTACACCGACGCAGACTTGCAGGCGATAGCCAGCGACCGCGCCATCCGCGACGAATACCGCGAATATCGGTTTGACGATTTATGCGAGGAACTGGCCGAGGATGCCGCCGACTACGAAGCATATTGTGAAAGCGAGGCATACGAAGCAGCCCGCGAAGCGTATCTACTTGGCGAATAATAACCCGATTACTAATAGCACCCTAAAGCATCAAGGGTGCATAAAACGAAAAGACTATGGCAACAATTCATTTTGAAATACAAGACAAGTATTTGGATTTGGCTTGCTCACATCTTGTATGCAGGTCAAACAACCAAGATGTCATTAACAAGATTCAAGACGCAACGCGCAGGATTAAGGAATCTGATGGCCCTATCATATTGTCAGCAGAAGATTTTGAAGATGATGGGCAGTTATTCCTCGGACTTTCATTTTGTGCAATCGGCAAATATATTGTATAAACAATACTACTATGAATGTAAAAGAACTTCAAATAGGCGACCTCGTTGATTATCGCGACCATACAATCAAGGTGACAAGCCTTTATGACAAGGGTGGAAGTAACGAGGTGGGATTTAGCGATAGGGAAGATATTTGGGTAAATGGCTGCGTTCTGAACCCTATTCCGCTTACACCCGAAATACTCGAAAAGAATGGGTTTGTAAACGATTTTTACGAAAATGAAACGATAGCCGACAATGGTGCAGCAATCACCTTTCAAGGCTATTCGTACCACGATGATGGAATATTGGTGACGTACTGCAACGAAACCATCCACGCAACAAATGAATACACCGATGCGTATATCGCCATTAGAGGAACGAGTGTTAGCCTATTGCAACACGTTATGCGTTTGTGCGGCATCGACAAGGAAATCACCCTTGCTTAATTATAACCCAAAATCACATAAAGCCTATGACGTAGAACAAAGACGGGTACGGGGCGGCGGCTCATTAAAAAATATTTCGGTTATTGTGTGTAAACGCTCAACCCGCCGCCCTTATGCCCATCAAAACAAATGCAACTATGGAAAATATGAATAAAGTAAAATTTGACGAAATAAAGGCTGGCAAACCTTATTTGATAAAGATTGGTTATGACCATCCAATCGTCATCTACTGCAAAGAGGTCAAGGATATTCGATGGCGAGAGAAGG
>Ga0326512_10001275_pt1 | contig 19838 bp, 30 predicted proteins | sample 1_2617_0518_D_FD_203652 | JGI IMG/M metagenome (GOLD analysis project Ga0326512, IMG submission 203652) | Bovine rumen microbial communities from UC Davis, California, United States - 1_2617_0518 | ecosystem: Host-associated > Mammals > Digestive system > Stomach > Rumen | place: USA... | reverse complement strand
ATTAGTATAATCAAAAATTAACCGCCTAGTTGTTAAATATTTCTCCTGATTCAGTACATAATATTTTAATAATAAAAAAAGTACCTATTATTAAAAATTTAAAAAAAAGTAAATCAGTAATTCAATATAATAAGAACAGAGAGAAAATACAAGAATTTTATTCTTGTGGCGAGGCGGCAAGATTTTTAATAAAGCAAAATATAACAACTGCAAAAGTTGGTACAGTAACTAATAAAATTACAGAATGTGCAAATCATAAAAGAAAAAGCGCATATAACTTTTTATGGGAATTTGGTTAATTTGCCCCATATATTAACAAATTTCTAATCTAAGTCCCTTAAAATTGAGGTTTTTATTATGCAGAAATATAATGGTGTAAATATTTTGAGTTATGGGACAAGGATTCCATTTCAAGGAAGAATTATTAAAGAATGGATTGCATGGCATATAGCACATGATTGTGGCCAAAAAACAAAAATGGCAAAATCCATGAAAAAGTATCTAAACATTGATGATAATTCTTTGTATTGTCTTTTAAAGAATAGTTATCATTCTGCGAAAAATTATAAAGAATATTATGTGCAAAAATACTCCAATTGGAGAGAATGATAACAAGTTATAATAGACCCAAACAGCAAACATACTTAACAAAGTATATGTCGTTGGTTCGATTCCAACTTTTCAAGCCATTAATTTTGAAAATAGATCAGATGGTAGATCAATACTCTTTTATGGGTCTAGAATATGCAAGCGTAGCTCAGTTGGTAGAGCAATCGGCTGATAACCGATAGGTCACAGGATCATACCCTGTCGTTTGCACCAATACATCCGGATGTAGTTCAGTTTGGTAGAACGCGCGCTTTGGGAGCGTGAGGCCGGGGGTTCAAGTCCCTTCATCCGGACCAAATTGTATGCCGATATAGCCCAACTGGCAGAGGCGAATGACTTAGGATCATTAAAGTGTGGGTTCGAATCCCTCTATCGGTACCAAGAATACGCGCGAGCGGTAATGGTTTAGAAATTCTCCCTGCAAATACACAATAGTTCTGGGGCAAGCCTGAAATGCCGAGCAATACTGGAACCGCGCCATATAAAAAATTTGATTTTCATAAAAAAATATATTATAATATTTATAGAAAATAAGGCATAAACAGCAAAACTAATTTCTATTTTTTAATGTGCTGATAACACCGATGTTATGGGTTCAAGTCCCATCAGTGACAGATTAATTTCTGCTACTGTAGCTCAATAGGTAGAGCGCGTAAATAAAAAAAAGAGCGTGCCTTGATTTTTCTAAAAAAATATTATATAATATATGTGTAAGATAAAGAAAGTACGAAGGCTAAGATAGAAAATGGGTCTTGGATGAGATACCCTCAATTTTCTTTATCTTACAAAGGGCCGACGTGATGAACAGCCTGTCTTGTACCGTTAGTTCGGGAAAAGCAAAATGATCTCGCTGGGCACCGGGAGATGGGGAGCTGGTGTAGTGGCAACTTACACACTTAAGAATTGAAGTCGGAGATAACAGCTTCGTTATTCCGAGTAGTGTACAGACTCGGCTGTTAATTTACTAGGCCAGTAGCGCTTGGTTAGTAGCTTGAGGGTAGACCTGAACAACCACATAAATGTTCTATTACCAGAGCGGTTATAGGGAGTCATGACTCTACTAAAGTACCCGAATAAAAAGTAAACTGGGGCGGGTAAGGATGATAGCTACCTAGTAAAAATAAGTGGCGCGCATTCATTTGTCGTCGTCAGCGACATTAAATAACTGTGGAGATAAGACCCGTAAGTGATGGGAGTATTACTCTGCCAAATATACAATATAATCACTTAAACATGCCCCCGTGGACGAATTGGTAGAGTTACCGGCCCTTCAAGCCGGGGTTTGCGGGTCCGATCCCCGCCGGGGGTACCATGTCCTTTTGCGTTGTTCGGACATTAACCAAATTTCGCATTTTAACTGTCATAGAAAGCACGGATTCACACTAAACTACTCCTGGCATAATTATGATATGGAGCAATACAAGCGGTTTAGATAGACAGTATAATAAAATACAAGCGAAGTAAGTGTCGAGGCGTGTGGTCAAGCTCGTAAAACTACCACTAAATATGGCTCTTTCGTCTAATTGGACTAGGATAGCGGCCTCTCAAGCCGCAGATGGTGCGATCGTTCCGCCCAAGAGTCACCAAATATACCGGAGAGGCTGTTGGTTGCCCGTGCGGTCTCATAAATCGCATTACATCGGTTCAATTCCGATCTCCGGCACCATAGAGCTATTGGGCACGCTCTAACAAAAGATCTCAACTAAGGGAACCAAGATATGGGATTCGCTGTCTTGGCTGGGGAATAGCACCTTTTTCTCATATATTTTAAAGTGTATGGGATAACAAAAGAACGCTTCTCCGATGGTTTCTTTTACACCCGGCGCTAAAGCGCAATGTTTTTCTTACCATCGGTTTTTAATATATTTTCTTAAACCACCTTATGCCGGTCTCAAGTCCTGGAGGAAGAAGTTGCGAGAGAGAAAATTTTTTAGTCATAGGAGAGTAGAATTATGATTAAGTATTATAGTGATAAGCTTAATGAATTTTTTGCTTCAGAGAAGGAATGCGCAGAAGCAGAGAAAGCGCATGAAGAGGCTGAAGCTAAACTTGCAGCAGAAAAGAAGGCTCTAAGTGAAAAACGAGCTGAACGCGCGAAGGAAATTGAAGAATCTTATAAAAAGTTGATGGAAGCTCGCAAGGAGTATAATACTCTTATGAATAAGTTCCTACATGATTATGGTAGTTATCATAAGACTATGCATCTTAATGAGCCTCTCTTTGATTTCATTGATTTTTTCTGGGGCTAATGCCCCAATATAGTGGAGTGGCCGAGTTGGTTGATGGCGCTTGCCTGCTAAGCAAGTAAAGGGCATTCTCCCTTTCGAGAGTTCGAATCTCTCCTCTGCTGCCAAAAACTTGTAGGTGGTATGGAAGTAACCTAACGAAGCACGGGACGGATTGGCGTATATGGCAGGGTGACAGTTTTACCAAGTCCCTGTATTTATGTCCTGGTAGCGCAACTGGATAGCGCGACACTCTTCTAAGGTGTGGGTTCGGGGTTCGAATCCTTGTCGGGGTGCCACATATCATAACTCTCTTGGCGTATAGCAAGACTTAAAAGAGATAGAAGCTTGATCGGACATGTCAGATTCCGTTTGTAAAGCTGGACCACGGGAAAGCAGTTATGATATTTTACATATTCCCTTAGTATAATGGATAGAACGGTAGATTGCGGTTCTACAGATAGAAGTTCGATTCTTCTAGGGAATGCCATAAAGACAGTTACAGCAATTTACTTTAAAAAAGTATATTAGCTCATAGGTAGAGCGCAAGAATTTTTAATCTTAAAGAGTAGGTTCGATTCCTACATACACTTTTAAACTGTCTAGTTTTATTTTATTTTATGGAGGATATATGGAACGATCTTATTGGTTTATTACAGTAATGGAAAAAATTGAACCCGATGAACGATTTTATGCTGATTTTGGTGATCAGCGTTGTTGGGGATTTTATTCTAATATAGAAGATGCTCTCAATACTCTCTATGAAAATCGTACAGATCTTTGGGAAACAATTTATGATTATGCGGTTTTGGAAGAATACTATGAAGGTATTTCTAATCATACAATGAATCGTCAATTTTTCAAATATGATGAAGAGAAAGATGGATATTTTGAGATTGATGAGCCTGAGTGTGTAAAACATCTTAGTTCATTTGCTATTGGATAAAAGGAGAAAAAATGAATAAACATCCAGACAATTCTTGGTGGCAATTATATTTGCCAGAAGATATGGCTACATAGACCTTTAATTGTCAAGGAAAAAATATTATTAATATAGGGAAAATTTTACCAGTTTGTCCTATTTGCAAAGAAAAAACAGTATGGAAACCAAAAATAGAAGGTAATTTTGATGTTGGTTTTGATTTAGTATATCATTGTTAGAATCATTATGGGAATTATCTTCGTATATTAATATAATTATTAGTATGCGGAATTAGCTCAGCTGGTTATGAGCATCTGGTTTACACCCAGGGGGTCGGCGGTTCGAGTCCGTCATTCCGCACCACCAAGGTAGGGAAACTTGTTAGCGCGCATATGTACAATGCGGCTAATCGGTGAAAAAGCATTTGCAATGATACCTATAAAGCTCCTTGGACCAGCGCCTTAGTTGCGTATACCGACCAATTCTAGAAAGGTTGGGAAGTTTTTTATGATTTTCTTTATATAAAAATCATATTTATAATCTGGTGCTGCATTCGCCCGAAGGTTTCTCATGAGTGAGTTATGGCGTTGTGAAACAGTTAAATGGAGTTTGAGGAACAGCCAGATTTGCCATGTAATCCTTTACTTATAGTTTGGGATGCATAAAGGCTTTATATCATTGAGCCAGACAATCAATGATACATATGGGTCCTTAGCTCAGTTGGTAGAGCGACAGGTTGAAGCCCTGTGCGTCCCTGGTTCAACCCCAGGTGGGCCCACCATTTGGTTTCGTTGCCGAGTCTGGTTCAAGGCCACTGCCTGCAAAGCAGTAGTTACGTTGGTTCGAATCCAACCGGAACCTGGTATCAAGAGAAAAACCTTCACGAGGTGATACTGTTTATACTAATTTTCTCAAATATATTAGTAGATGGCGAAAAGATCATTGCGATCGTGGTAAACGCGGGGATATAGTTTTCTCTGATAATCTTGGCCAGGTTATCTTGTTGGTTCAAGTCCAACTCTACTAGCCATAATAAAGACACTCACAGCCATATTGCTTAGAATAATTGGTAAATTCATCTATCTGTAACATAGATTTTATGGGTTCGAGTCCCATAGCAATACATAGTGTCTTGTATATATTGCCGGGTCGTATAGCGGTCTGTACAGCGGGCTTTGACCCCGAAAGTGAAGGTTCAACACCTTCCCCGGCAGCCATAGGTAAGAGAATAGAAAGTGCCTTAAACTTTTAATCTATTGGCTCTATGATACTAGAAAGTATTATTATATATCGGTTTTCCCTTATATAACAATGACCAGTAATCGTCTTAATAAGTAGAATAAATAAGATCGTGCCTTCACGAAAACCAGGTATAATAGGTAATTTATTTAAATTATTATTTTATTAAATAAATCAGATAAGTATATTATGTGTGTATATCCTATTTAAGTATATACATAATAAAAAATTTGGGAAAAGATTTGCGGCAATAGGTTTATCGAGCGCGATGGAATAGGATTAGTAGCATAGAACAACTGCGGTTAGTGTCTATGGAGTAGCGTAAGATAATCTATTTCCGCAGGTCTTTTTTTATTTATTGGAAGGAGAAAAGTAGAATGCAAAAAATATTATCAAGAATATTATCTATTATTTTAATTGTAATGTTATTAACAAATACTATTTATGCTTATGAAGCAATACAACCAGTAGTAGAAGAAGTAACAATAATAGATAATAGTGAAGGAGAAAAAATAGCACAAGAAGCAATAACTTATCTAGGATATAAGTATGCTTATGGCGGAAATGGGCCTTATTATTTTGATTGTTCTGGTTTTGTTCAATATGTAATGAAACAATGTAAATATAAAGTTGGTAGAACTGTTTTAGCCCAAAAAGAAGATGGAGAAAAAATTAGTAAAAAAAATCTTTTACCAGGCGATATTGTACTATTTAAAAACACATATACTTCTGGATATTCACATTCTGGAATTTATATAGGTGATAATAAATTTATTCATGCTGCTAATTCTCGACAAGGAGTAATTATAAGTTCTCTTAATGAAAATTATTACAAAACTAGATTTGCTTGCGGTGTGCGAATTTGGGTCCAAAATGAAATATCAATTACTCCAATTTTTTTAGAATAATAGAAGGAGTTGATTATAATGATTGAATTATATGTTTATAATGGTAATATACAAGTAAAAAAATATGAAACATTAACTTCTGGTAGATTGGGACATAAGATATATATCTCTTTTGATTAGAAATGGGATGATTTACCATATAAAGATATAACATTTACTGCGGGTAATTTAACCATTACTAATTCTCAATATAACAACGAAAAAGAACTTATAACTTATATACCAATTGAAGTTTTACGAAAACCAAATTATGATTTATTTATTAGTATAAAAGGAACTAATGATGACTTATCTACTATTCTTCCAACAAAAGAAGTAAGATTAGGTATAATACAAAAAGGAAATGAAACTTTTTTATCTGAGAGTGAAAGAATAATAGAAGAAAGTAAAAACTTAGAATTAAATATTGCTACTCATGAAGAGATTAAAGAATTATTAAATAATTTGCTTAATGCTGGTGAAGAGGGTAACAATATTGCAACAGAACAAGAAATAATAGAAATGCTTAATGATATTCTTAATATTAATGAAGAACAAGTGAATACTGCAACAGAAGCTGAAGTTTTAGAAATGATAAATAAAGTTTTAGAATAATAAGGTGATATATTAAATATCACCTTATTATTTTTTTTGATTTTTATAAAATTTTTTGTTATAATATATATAGAAAATGAGAGATAAAGGAGATAAAATATGAAAGACGCTCTTGGCGATAGAATGAAGAGCTATTATGAAGATAGATATAGATTTTATCTTACTCGACGCATGCCTGTAATTATTAGAATTGATGGCAATGCTTTTCATACATTTACTCGCGGTCTTGATAAACCATTTGATGCAGATTTTATGCGCATGATGCAAGAAACTTGTAAGTCTCTTTGTGCGGGTATTCAAGGTTGCGTAGGTGGATATGTTCAAAGTGATGAAATTTCTCTTCTTCTGATTGATTATCAAAATATTGATAGTGATGCTTGGTTTGACTATAATCTTCAAAAGATTACTACACTTGCGGCTGCAAGGGCTACAATGACTTTTAATGGGCTTGTGGGTGACCTCGTAGTTGGATATGAAACAGAAGGATATTCCTGCTCTCAAATTGATGGTGAAGAGGATAAAGAGGCTATTTGTTTCAAAAAAGTAAATCTTTGGTATCCTAAAATGAATCGCGCTATGTTTGATGCCCGAGCATTTAATGTTCCTAAAGAAGAGGTATGTAACTACTTCATCTGGCGCCAAAAGGATGCTACAAGAAATAGTATTCAAGCTGCTGGCCAAGCACAATTTAGTCATAAAGAACTGAATGGTAAGTCATGCGCAGATATTCAAGAAATGCTTTTCCAAAAGGGAATTAATTGGAATGATTATTCCATTCCCGAAAAGAGAGGTTCTTTTGTGCGGCGAGATGATATTATTATCACTGGCGATGGAATGGAAACTACACACCATCCTTGGTATATTGACGATGAAATGCCCATTCTTACAGAAGATAGAAATTATATTGAAAGCCTTATTTAATTATGAGAATAAAAAAAGGTATTATAATTGTTGGTTTTCCAGGAATTGGAAAATCTACTTTAGCTAAAAATATTGATAATGTAATAGACCTTGAAAGTAGTTGGTTCCCAAAAGTCGCAGGATGGGCTAATATTTATTGTACAGTAGCTAATGAACTTTGTGCTGAGGGCTTTATAGTTTGTGTTTCCTCTCATGCAGAAGTCAGAAAAGCTTTAATTGAACAATATGCGCAATATCAGAATCTTATAGTTTTAATTTATCCAAGTGCTTGTTTATATGATGATTGGATTATTAAATTAGAAGATAGATATAATAATACCGGCCTAGAAAAAGATGCTAGAGCTTTAAATTATATGAGAAATAATTATTTCAATGCTGTACAAGAGATGGAAGATGCTTATATTCAAAATTCTACAGTATTTGATAAAAGAGAACTAAAAAATATTGATTATGACCTTAAAGGCGCTATTTATCTAAAAAAAAGAAATGGATAGTTTTATATTGATTAGACAAAATAGGAAGTATTAAATAACTATGATCCTTATAATGCTGAAACTTTTTTGTCAATATTAGAAAAATTAGATTATCCTTTTGTTAAATATTATTGGGATAGAATACTTAATAATTTAAAAAATAAAAAATTTGCTTTAACAAAATATATATCTTACATGAATTTATGTTCTTTTAGAGAATATACTTGGAAAGATTCTGATTACTTAAATGAATGTTCTTAGTTATAATATTTAGGTATTATTAATATATAATTTAATTTAAAAAACAAATAAAGACATTCTCAGCAATATATGTAGAATATGAACTCAATCGGGTTACATAAAGATGTCTTGTTATTTTGCCGGTGTAGCACAACAGGTTAGTGCAATCGCCTTGTAAGCGATAGGTTGAGGGTTCGAGTCCGTCCGCTGGCTCGGTGTTATAGAGAAGCCTTCACGTGGCAACACTGTTTTTACTAATTCTCTAATAAAAATATTTGATTTTTGAAAAAATTTATTATATAATATATGTAGAAAATGAGTTAAGGAGTATAAAAAATGTTTAATTATAAGTATATTGTGACTGGTAATAAGGTTATCGCGCTTTCTACTTATGCAGGTAAGACTGTACGTGGTGTTGCTAAGTGCGCTCCTGGTGATGAATTTGATATTGAAAAGGGCAAGGATCTTGCTACAGCACGATGTGCTTATAAGATTGCCCAGAAGCGTTGGAAGAGATCTTGTCAGAAGTTGGGCGAAGCTACCGATATTCTATTTGATGCTAAAGATTTTTATAGAGAAATGTATGAATATAGTAATCGAGCCTATACTGAACTTGTAGAAACTGAAGAGGCCCTTAAGCATTTTAAGGAAGAGATGTAATCTTCCTTTTCTGGGAGGTTAATTCACCCGGCGGTGGACTTCGTCTTGAAAACGAATGGTGCGGTGCTGAGCCGCATGGGGATCGTCACCTCAGCCTCCCGCCATTCAATATGAAAGGAAGCTAAACAATATGTCAAGAAGTTATAAGAAGCATCCTGTTTATTCTGACCATTGGGAAGGTAAAAAGTTTACTAAAAAATGGGCTAATCGAAAAATTAGACATTCTAAAGATATTCCTAATGGTAAGCAATATCATAAATTTTATGAAAGTTGGAATATTGCTGATTATCATTGTTATTGGACTAAGAAAGATGCAAAAATTTGGTTTCGGCTTCATGGACATCTTTGGTCCAAACGATATAAAGATGAAGACGAATATGTTAAAAAAGTTTGGTTTCCTTGTTATAAAAGAAAATAAAAATTTTTGACTTTTATAAAAAAATTTGATATAATATATATACAAGATAAGAAAAGAGGGAAATTTAATGCCAAGATTTTTTTATTTTGTTTGTGAAGGTATTTATGGTGGTTTTCATGGCATGTGCAATTATGGCGTAATTGATGCTTATAATGAAGATGATGTACGGAATGAAGCTATTAATGCGTCTTTAGAAATTATTAATTCCTATTCCAGTATTTATGAAAGTCTTAAAAGCGATGTAGAATATAGGATGGAACCTGGAGATAATTTTGACGAACTTTATGAAGAGGCTTGTTATGAAGATGTAGAATATAGTCTCTGGCGTATTGATGAAAATAAGGCAAAGAATTTCTCTATTGAAGAGCTTAATAAAATGAGTTGTTCTATGGGTAAAGACGAATTTGTTAGAAGGTTTTGTATTATTGAACCTATTGCATAATTGATATTTAAAGGCTCATACAGCTATTATAATTAATGTGAAAATTTTTAGAGTAAAATTTTTGTAATATATTGAGAGCCTTGTTGAAATATTGGGGAGTAGCGCAATTGGCTAGAGCGACGGTCTCTAAAACCGTAGGTTGTGAGTTCGAGCCTCACTTCCCCCGCCATGATAGACGCATACAGCAAAAGATATTTTAAAAAATAATCATTTATATTGGGTTTAGAAAAAGATATTTTTAAGGCGTCTAGTAGAAAAATTAAAAAGGTGATATAATGAATGTAAATCCTAATTTTATGGATTTTTTAAATATTTTATCTATAATGCTTTAGTTATAGAATACCGAATCTATGCGCTTAGATAGAGCATAGGCCAGTATTGAAGATAAAATAGATAATGAAATAGATAAAAAATTAAATATTATTTTATAGAGATTAGACAGAATAGAATAGAAATTAGATAAAAATACATAATCTATGCCAGGGTGGCAGAATTTAGGTATATGCATCGGACTTAAAATCCGACGCTCGTAAGAGATTGGGGGTTCGAATCCCCTCCCTGGCACCATATAAGGTAGATAGAGGAAACTGATCATTTCCTCGAAAAGAAGTTTGCTCCTTCTTCTACCTTATTATTAGAGCAAATAAACCATACAAAGGAGCAAAATTTGTGATTGGAATTTATAAATTTACTAGTAAAATTACTGGTTAGTCTTATATTGGTTAGTCTATAAAAATTGAACATAGATATAAAGAACATTTAAATAATATAAAAAATTTTTAGAAAAATTCTAAATGGTATTAGGCATTGCGAGAACAAGGTATTGAAAATTTTGAATTTTCAATATTAGAAGAGTGTTAGCCGGAAGAATTAAATGAACGAGAAATCTACTGGATTTAGTATTATAACTCTTATAATAATGGTTATAATTCGACTCCAGGTGGACAAAATCAGTATTTTAATCCATAGTTAATTTATGATGCTTGGGATGAAGGATTATCTCCTTTAGAAATAGCTGAAAAACTAAATATTGGAACTACTTGTGTTTATAATAATTTAATTGGATACAAGAATTATGATAAACATGAAGCTAAAATCCGGGGTGGACAATTAGCAAATAAAAAAAGAAATGCTAACCAAGAATTGAATAAAGTTTATCAATATGATCTAGATGGCAATTTTTTAAAAGAATGGTCTTCTTGTAAGGCGATTCATAGAGAATTAGGATATAATGCTGCTTTTATTGGTAAATGTATAAACGGTAAAAGATTATCTGCTTATGGGTTTTAGTGGAGTTCTCAAAAATTGGATAAAATATTACCTAAAACAAAAACTGGCGGTATTCCTCGTAAGATAATTCAACTTAATTTAAAAAATGAAATAATTACTATTTATAGCTCTTTAAAAGAAGCTGCTAATGCAGTTAATGGAGATAGTTCCTTTATAAGTAGAGTTTGTAAAAATGGTAATACTGCTTATGGTTATAAATGGAAATATTTTGAATAAATAAAATACATAAAACTGTGATAGATCAGTTTTCAAGCATTAGTGCTGTTTTTACAACTATCATTTTTAAATATGCTCCCCTAGCATAATGGTTAGTGCAACCGGTTTATACCCGGCACAAGGCGCCAGATTAGCGTACGATCTCGGTTCGAGTCCGAGGGGGAGTACCATAACAAGACATATTCAGCAATTCATTAATGTGTGATGCCATTTTTATCGCAATATTAAAAGTGTCTTGTTTTATGCGCCTGTCGTATAACAGCTAGTATAATAGCCTTCCAAGCTATGGGCGCGGGGGCGGCACCCGCTAGGCGCTCCAAATCAAAAAAAGAGAGTAAGTAAAATAACTTACTCTCTTTTTTTGATTTTTATAAAAAAATATAATATAATATATTTAGAAAATAAAGAAAAAGGTGATAAATATAGATAAAGTAAGCGAATTAGTTAATTATCTTATTGGTAGTTCTTGTAGTTTAGATGAAGCTATTGAATACTTTGGTTTTGAAGATTTAACTCTTGATGAATTAGGAGAGTTAGATAGTTATATTTTTTGCTGCGATGGATGCGGTTGGTGGTATTCTATTGCTGATGCGGCAGAAGATGATATTTATGGTCGTTATTGTAACGATTGCGCAAATGAAGAAGAAGAAGGAAGACTAACATGATAGTATCTGCCAGTGAAATTCAAAAAGGTTTTGAAATTAATATTCAAGACAAGTTAAACAATAATGAAAAACTTGATGAAAAAGAATTGCGCTATTTGATTAATGAATATGGAATAGCGAGTTATCCAGGTGAAGATCACCGTTGGGTGAGAGAAGAAACTACTATTGTAGAATTTAATAATAAATTTTATGTAATTTATTGGCAGTCTGGGCTTACAGAAATGCAAGATGATGAATTTGATAGCCAACCTATTGAAGTTACCAAAACTGAAAGACCTATTACAGTTATTTTAACTGAATGGCTTGATAAAAAAGGTGAAGTCATGGCTTCATCGAGCTTTAATTGATTTTTATTAAAATTTTTAATAAAATATATATAGAAAATGAAATAAATCAAATACAGTCTTGAAAAAAGACCAAGAGAAAAAGGAGATTTTAAATATGTCTAAGTTTATTGATAATATGAAGCAGGATACTAATTATAAGCGCACTGAGAATGGCGCTGTAGCTATGAAGTCTACTCTTAATGCGGTTTATGATATGTTTGCGTTCGGTGGCGCATATCGTTCCAGAAGCGATGCGGATGTTATTCTGCTGTTTAAGAAGGCTTTTGAGGAAGATCGCACTTATGCGCTTAAGTGCCTGTTCTATCTGCGCGACTGCCGCGGTGGCGCCGGTGAACGTCGTTTCTTCCGCCTTTGCGCCAAGTGGCTTGCTGAGAACTATCCTAATGTAATGCGGCGCAATCTTCAGTATGTACCTGAGTTCGGTCGTTACGATGACTGGTATGTATTTGTTGATACTCCTCTGGAAAATGATATGTTTGCTCTTATGAGAAAGCAGCTTGCTCTGGATGTTCAGTGTAAGACTCCTTCTCTTCTGGCTAAGTGGCTTAAGAGTGAGAATACTTCTAGTGCAGAAAGTCGTCGTCTCGGCAATAAGACTCGTGAGTATTTGAAGATGTCTCATAAGCAGTACCGCAAGACTCTTTCTATCCTGCGTCAGCGCATTAATGTTCTTGAGCGCCTTATGAGTGCTAACGAATGGGATAAGATTGAATTCGATAAGATTCCTTCTAAGGCCGGTCTTGTTTATAAGAATGCTTTTGCTCGGCGTGACATTATTAAGGCTAAGTTTGAGGCTTTTGCTAAGAGCAAGGATACTAAGGTAAATGCTAAGACTTTGTTCCCTTATGAAGTTGTGCATCAGGCTGTTCAGTGCCGTGAGGGGCTTAATGGTACTGATCGTGCCATGATTAATAAGTATTGGGATAATCTTGAGAATGTTTTCAATAATGAATATAGCTTCAATGCTATGGCTATTGTTGATACTTCTGGATCTATGACTTGGGGAAGCGGCAATATTATGCCCATTGATATTGCAATTTCTCTTGGATTGTATTGCGCGGAAAAGGCTAATGGACCTTTCCATGGTCATTATATCTCTTTCGCTTCTCGTCCTCAGTTGATTCCTACTGAAGGAGTCGATTTTGTGGATAAGGTTAAGCGCATTTATCGTACTAATCTGTGCGATAATACTAATCTTGAGGCTGCTTTTAGTCTTGTGCTTAATACTGCGGTAAAGCATAATATGAAGCAGGAAGATTTGCCTCAGTCTCTTATCATTATCTCTGATATGGAAATTGACCAGGCTCGTAGTGGTTATTGGTATCGAGATACGAGAGATGTTAAGACTACTATGTCAGTTATTCGTGATAAGTGGACTAGAGCCGGTTACAAGTGTCCTAACCTTGTATACTGGAATGTAGATGCGCGTAATGATACTATCCTTGATGATGGTCCTAATGTGACTTATGTTTCTGGTGCTTCTTCTGCTATTTTTACTCAGATTATGACCGGTAAAACTGGTATTAATCTGATGTTTGATAAGCTTGACAGTGAGAGATATGAGAATATTGGCTAATCTTTCAATCTTTATAAAGGGCGGTTTTATATAAAACCGCCCTTTATTTGCTTTTATATAAAAAATATTATATAATATATATATAAAGATAAAAGGAGTAATTAAAATGACTAATAAAGAAATGGTAATTGATATTCTTAAAGATTATTCTTGTGTAACTGGTTTTCAAATTAAAGGTTTTATTTATCGTAGATTTGGTGTTTCAATTACTCCTCAAGCTGTGGCGGGTATTCTTCGCCCTCTTATTGGACGAGGTCTTGTTGGTAAATCTATTGATCCTAATAGCGGAAAAATGGCTTATTGGTTTACTGACTTCGGAAGAAAGGAACTTGTAAAATGAGTAAATTTTATGCTCATAAAAATTTTGTTGGTTTTAGTCCAGAAGAAGAAACTTTTTTAACTTTTGATAAATGGAAAATTTTTTACGAAGCTGACCCAGTTAATTGGTTTTATATAAAAACAACAGGAATTACTGGTTGGAGTAAACACGTAGATGTATATTTCCCTGTTTATCATAAATCTAATGGTAAAAAACAGTATATTAAATTTTTAACTAAAAGAGATTATAAGAAATATCTTAGATATATAAAAAACCTTTTTAATACTGGTGAAAATTATTCTAATCTTCAAGAAATTATGGAATTAGCAACAGAAATCAGTAAAAGAGCTGAAGAGCATACGATTGCCGCTCAGCAAGAAACTCAAAAATTATATGATAAATATAAAGTTGCTTTAGAAAAAGCTAGTTTAGACTTATCAAAATAATAAATAGGATGTGATATATATGAACTTTCATTCTGATAAATGGATTATGGATAATGTAAATGCGCACCTACAAGAAGCGCGAACCTTAGTTCCTCCTGAACATATTGTCGGTATCTTCTTGCAAGGTTCGCAGAATTACGGCTTGGATTATGAAGGTAGTGATATAGACACTAAATGCATTGTAACTCCTACTTTTAAAGATATTGCTCTTGCGCGCAAGCCTATTAGTACGACTCATATGCGCGAAAATACTGAGCATATTGACATGAAAGATATTCGGTTGTATATTCAAACTTTCCGCAAACAAAACTTAAATTTCCTTGAAATCCTTTATACACCTTACTTCATTCTTCCTAATGAAGCTTATCAAGCTCAGTGGCAGAGATTAGTAGATAATCGAGAACTTATTACTCATTATGATTCTGTCCGCAGCGTTAAGTCTATGATGGGGATTGCCTCCGAAAAATACTATGCTATGGAACATCGGTATCCTTCTCGTGCCGAGTGGCTTGATAAATTTGGTTACGATCCGAAGCAACTTTCTCATCTTCTGCGGGTATCTGAATATCTTGATAGATATATTAATGAAGAATCTTATAAAGATTGCCTTCTTACCAAACAAGCAGATTATTTAAAAGCTGTAAAACTTGGTTATTATAATCTTGAGGATGCAAGAACTGTCGCTACAGAAACTTATAACATTATTCATCGACAGTGTGATCATTTTATTGAAGAACATAAAAATGATCCAATTGATCAAACAGTGGATGAACTTTTAGATGATGTAGCTTATCAAATTATGAAAATTTCTGTAAAAGAAGACTTTGATAGGAAAGAATAAAAATGATTAAATATTTTTGTGATAGATGCGGCAAAGAAATTGTTAATAATACTTCCGCTGCTGGAATAAAAGTTGAAGCATATATATATGATGATAATTTTATCGTTCATGAAGATAAAGGTGATTATCATGCTTTTCTTTGCGGTAAATGTGAATATCTTTTAAAGAGATTTTTAGAAAATGAATTAAATATAGATTATGGTCCGAATTTCTTAGGCTATTAAAATTTTTAAAATATAAAAGCTCTTTAGTAAAAAACTAAAGAGCTTTTATTGATTTATATAAAAAAATATGATATAATTTATATATAAAAAAGAATAGAAAGAAGTTAGCACTTAATGAAATATTATCTTGATTTTGAGGCAACGCAATACAGCCGTAAAATTATTTCTATTGGCTGTGTTGATGAGACTGGTAGAATTTTTTATTCCTTGGTTCGTCCCCGCAGCAAAAAAGTAATTACTCCTTTTATTACAAAGTTGACTGGATTAACTTGGGAGTTGTTAGAAAATGCCCCTACTATTGATGAAGCTTTTTCAGCCTTTTACGACTGGGTAGGTTGTTTACATGATGTTCATTTTTATGTATATGGCAATGAAGATAAAAATTTTCTTAGAAATAGTCAATCAGAAATGTCAAATACAAAAGCTTTAACATTAGCATCAATTATTGAAAATAATCTTATAGATAGCGCTGATTTTGTCAAACAAAAGTTTCACGATAATTTAGCACTTGTAACCATATTAGCCTATTATCGTAATTGTCCAATTATTTCTCAAGCTCATAATAGTCTTGAGGATGCTGAATGGCTTATGGAAATTTGTGACTATATGGCAAATGATACAAAAGAATACACATTTTTAGAAACAAACGATATTAAGCAACGCTTTCCTAAACCTAAAATGGAATATCCGAATAGGAAAAAGATTCCAGAAGAAGATAGGATTCATTTGTCAGCTTATAGAAAAAATGCAAAAAAACCTTGTATGGAATTTACTTCCTTTGAACAAGCGGTGAAATTTATTTGTAGAGATAGGGCACGTCGTAATAGACCTCAAGAACAAAAAAAGATAGTTCTTCAATCCATTCATCGAGCAATAGAAGAAGATAATGTTTATTATCATTTTAAATGGAAGTTAGAAGATTAATAAAGGAGATAAATAAAAACGGGTACTTATTATAAAAGTTCAATTATTTATGGTTTTTCATCTTGTGATTATGATGATATTTTAAGTGCAAATTTTGGAGATTCAATTTATGGAGATGTAGTATGTTCTTCTGAAGAAGAAGAACAAGAAATTTACAATAAAGCAACTAAAATTTACGAAGATTTTCGTGATAATAGTCATTATTGTATCTATACAGATGGTTATGGCGATATTGATTTTGAAGTTTTTGGAATTGAGGTAACTTCTGCGCAATGGGCTGCGGACATAACAGAGTTAAATCCAGCTTTATTCACTACTTTTATTATAGAAAATGGTGATTCTATTGCAAAGATGTGTAAAGAATACTATAAATATTTTCCGCAATATATTAATCAGAAACCTAAATTTTATTTGATGACAAGGAGAATGTAAAAATGCCTGGTAGAAAAAGTGGAACTACAGCAGCTCAAAATCAAATGTATGAGTTTGAAACTCTTTCTGTGCTTTCAGAGAGCCCAGTTGCGCTAACCATTCCGGAGATTTGTGCTAAAAGTATGACTATTAGTGGTCTTACTCCTCAAAAAATGGCACGAATTTTGAGTAATTTGGTCAATATGGGGCTTGTGCGCAAATCCATGAGCAAGGCTAAAGGCAATAGAATGGTATATATTGCAGTTAGTCAGCTTGAAGAGCAAGGAGTGACATTGAGCGAATGAAATGTATAGTAAAGGTATCTCATAGAGATATTGAAAAATTTAGAGAAATTCAAAAACTAAGGAAAAAACTTGAATCTTTTCAGAAAAGTTCCAATGAATTTGAAATATTTAATACTAAAGAACCAGTTGTAGAGATTATTGTTAATAAGCGTTTTCCTTTTTACCCTTTTAATGACAAAGACTTAGAACAATTTAAAGAAGCTTATATTGCAGAAATGGCAGCCGAATTATCAAAATATATTGTTGATAACAATTTATGGGAATTAAAAGAATATCAAGATGCAGGTTACGGCGGATTAAAAGCTATGATAAGAATAGCTACTAATAAAACAGGAGATTAAATAATGAATGTCAATTTAATAGTCTCCCCTGGAGATTCACTATTTTATTCAATTAATAAAAACGTAATTAAGTATAAAGTAAAAGAAATTATTATTTTTAATAATAAATTAGATTATTTGATTAAATTAGAAGCTTCAAATTACTGGGAAGCAAAGTTATCTTCAGAATGGCCATCAGAATTTGTTATTATTCCAGAAGCTATTGGAGAGACGGTTTATCTTACCCCAGAAGAGGCTTATAAGAATGATAAAAAAGAGGTATGTGGTAATGGCTGATCTGGTTATTAATGGAGTGAAGGTTCCAGATAGACGAACTATTGAACTGATGCGCACAGAACTAGCATGCGTTAGTCGTAGTGAGTGTGATAGACATTGTAAGGATTGCGATCTCGTGCAGGATGCAGATGAATTGATTGCGGCATTCTGTGAAGTCATCACAGTTCTAGAAACCGTGGCAAATGCTGTCCCTCTCCCGGAAGGGCATGGGCGGCTGATTGATGCGGATACACTTGGAGACTTCCCGTATAACATTAGTTTTTGCGACGAAGGGGATGTTGAAAACTGGATTGCAAGCGCACCCACCGTCGTGCCAGCGGAAAGAGGAGGGAGGGCGGACAATGATTGACATTCTGATATTTATTGCTATTGCAATTATTGTAGTTGGGATTGGACTGTCGATTGCAACTAAAGATTGTGGTATATTCTTTATTGCTTTTGCAAGTGCAATAATGATTCTGTTTTTAGGGTACATGTTTATAACAACGTCATGGTAATTAAGCCAAGCAGCACAGAATGTGAAAAATGGAAATTAATAATGATTAATAATTTTGATACGGTAACACAGAAATATAATAGAGGTTGTTCAGATATGAAAGAAAAATTTGAAATAATTAAAGAATGGATTATTTATATTTTTTCTCTAATTTTATTTCCTATTTGGTGTCTTTGTTTTTGCTTAGACGAATGGTGGAATAACAATGATTAAATTTTTTAAAATAAAAAGGAAATAGATACAATGAATACATATATTATTGTTCTAATTAATGGTACACAAATTAGTATCAATGCGCATGACTTTGAAAAAAATGATACAAGAATCCGTTTTATAGATAATAGAGGATATATTATTGCAATCTTTATGAATAATAATATCGCAGGATTTTATTTAAAAGATTAAGAAAAAGGTGATATAAAATGTATAATGCTTATGTAACTACTTTAAAGAATGTGCGGAAACACCCTAATGCCGACCGTTTACTGCTAGCAGACTGTTTTGGCAATACAGTTTGTGTTTCTCTTGATTACAAGGAAGGCCAGACTGTAATTTATTTTCCCGTAGATGGTCAGTTAAGTGAGGAATTTGCGCATACCAACCATCTTTGCCGCAAAACTAAAGACGGCCAGCCGGATACTGGTTATCTTGATCCTGATAAGCGCAATATTCGCGCTATTAAGTTGCGCGGTGAAAAGAGTGACGGACTCGCTATGCCTCTTTCTTGTCTCTCTTCTTTTGGAGATATTTCTACTTTGAAAGTTGGAGATACTATTAATGTTTTTAATGGACATGAGATTTGTAAGAAATATATTCCGCATACTAACAAAGTAAATTCCGCTCCTTCTGGTGGTAATCGCACTCGCAAACATACTGTTCCTATTGCTCCGCTATTTGCAGAACATGCAGATACTGAGCAGCTTGCATATAATCTTGATGCCTTTAAGCCGGGCGATCAGATTGAAATTACGCTCAAGATGCATGGCACGAGTGCCCGTACTGGTTATCTTCCTAAGCTCGTAGGATATACTAGTAAAAATCCTTTTTTTAGAAGCATTCTTAAACTTGACTATAAAAAGCTTGGAAAAGCAGCAAAAAAAATTTATGATACTGCTATGCGTTTTGCTGATCCAATTTATGATTGGGGCTATGTAACCGGCACTCGTCGTGTTACTCTTGATGATTTTGAAGATGGCGGATTTTATGGAAGTAATGCTTTCCGCGAGCCTCATGCAAAATTCTTTGAAGGCAAGCTTTGGAAAGGTGAAACTGTGTATTATGAAATTGTTGGATATGTTGACGAAAATACTTCGATTATGCCTTCTGCAAGTAATAAACCTACAAATGATAAGAATTTTATTAAGCAGTATGGAGATACTACTGTATTCTCCTATGGGTGTGAACCTGGACAATCTGATTTCTATGTTTATCGTATGACTATGACTAATGAAGATGGTGATGTTGTTGAATATACTCCAGACTTCATGCGTTATCGCTGCGAGCAGATGGG
>Ga0326512_10001274_pt1 | contig 19862 bp, 10 predicted proteins | sample 1_2617_0518_D_FD_203652 | JGI IMG/M metagenome (GOLD analysis project Ga0326512, IMG submission 203652) | Bovine rumen microbial communities from UC Davis, California, United States - 1_2617_0518 | ecosystem: Host-associated > Mammals > Digestive system > Stomach > Rumen | place: USA... | reverse complement strand
AGTAAGACTGGCTCTTCAAGCTAAAGGAATAGGTGTGACTAAATAACTTATTGTTTAATTAAACATTTACAAAAAATGAACATTTTTACAGCGAACCAAGTAAACCAGGTGTATGTGGCTAATGCTTACAAGGCTACTAATGCAAACGTAAAGCTTACAAAGGCTGATGCCCTAGGAACAATCGCAGTTGGTGCAAACACAGTAGAGGGAGCTATCTACTTCCAGCATGTTGGAGCTGGAGGTCTTACTAGGAGTGACCTGATTGATGTAAAGAATATTCTTTACGGAAAGGCAACTCCAGCAAGTGCAATGGCAAGAAATCTTAAGGTAGCCACAGTCACAGTTAAGAGTAACTTACTCACAAGTAACAAGCTGAATACAGCAGGTGACTACGTTCTCAGGATTAAGTTTGACCAAGTTATTGGTCTGTCTCCAGAACATCAGTATTGGAAGTATGGAGTTGTTCGTGGAATTGAGAATATGACTGCTTCTGATTTCTACAAGACTATGGCTCTTAGTATTGCTAAGAATATGTCTAGGGAGGCAGTACAGCTTGTTTCAGTATTCCTGAAGACTCAGAATAGTGAGGTTGAGGTTACTCCTGCAACTGCAGAGAGTTCACTTTCTGGCACTTATATTGGTGTTATTATCAAGGAGGTAGAGCAAGACTGGATTCTTGGAATCAAGCAGCAAAGGCCTGTATCATTCATTGTTGAGCCTACAAGTATAGAGTTTAATGACACTGACTTTGTATGGGGAGATGTAGCTTACAGTGCTGGTACTACTATTGGTAATGGTAAGCAGATAGCTGATTATGAGTACTTCTACATGGGTGAGAGAGGTGACCAGTATAGAATGGTTAACTGGCCAGACTATGTACCTACAAGGTATTTAGTAGACCCAACTAAGACTTATGATACAATTGCCCTGCACTTTGCTTACGTAGGTGCTAACCATGCTGTGCAGAAGTCTGAGAAGGATGTTACAATCCTCGTGCCTTCAGATGCAACAGTAGGAACTGGAGATAATGCAAGTTCTCTGACTAACACTATTATTGGTGCAATCAACACAGCAGCAGGAACAACAGTAATTGCCCCTCTGACTTAATTTGAGAGGTATTAATAGGGAGGCTATTAAAGTCTCCCTTTTATTTTTTATAGAATATGGTACACTTTAATGAACTTAAAATTACTTCTGATGGTAAATATTTAATCATAGATGTGTCTGTTTCCAATAAAGATTACTATGAGAATGTTTACCTAGACAGCATAGTTATAGATAATCAGGATACCTATGTAGGAACTGGTCCTAGTAGTAATCCTGTGTATGAGTACACTATTCCTGATATGGTATCACCAATAACTGATGTAACCAGTGGTAGAAAAAATCTCAGACTTGTCCTAGATTCTCTTGACCTAGGTAGTCTTAAAGGGTTATTCTTCGTCTATGTAAGAACTAAAGGTACTCCATCAGCAGATACTCCTTGTGGAATGGATAACATTACCACTATGGCAACAGTGACCAATATGTACCCTTTCTATCAGCAAGCTATGAATTATATAGGAGAGCTGGCAAGTAATTGCTCAGTACCTCAGAATTTCATAGACTATATATTAAGAATGAAGGGACTTGAACTTGCTGTCAAGACAGGAAACTATCCAGATGCTATCAAGTACTACAACAAGTTCTTTAATGGAAAAGAGCAGACAGTAATAAGAAAGGGGGGATGTAGCTGTGGAAATTCTTAAAAACATTTCAAAATCTATGGGCACCTACTTTAATGCCCTTACACAATTTGGCTACAAGAACCCACAAGATGTAAACAGGCTGCTCATATATAATTTTATTGGGGAACTACTCACTGGAGATATGAGATACTTTATTACTGAAGAGGATTATAAGACAATAGAAAGAGCTTTGTCTTGCTTATATGGCTCTAGTTGTCTTATTCCTTATCCACAGTATGCTAATGATGACTATCTATTTGGTCGAAATGAAGATAATAAACTCTTATATACTCGCTTACTGGAAAGTGATACTACCCTTAGGTATCTGGAAAATGATGGACTTAGATATAAGGCTTATAATTAAAGCTTATAATTAATTTAGTTATTACCTTGCATAGGTGGAGTATTTTTCTTACCTTTGCAAGGTAATTTAATTTTAATAATATGAGTACATACAGACAACTAACTTACATGGTCCTTGATGAACTCAAGCTTATAAGTGATGATAGTCACTTTAAGGAAGAGCATGTATTATTCTTACTGGATAAGTATAGGATATTCTTACTAAAACAGAAATACTCAGATGTAAGAAAAGAGATTCCTGAGAGTAACTATCAGACTCTTTGTGTAGACCTAGAGCAAGCTGATGCAATAAATGGCTTGCCTTGTGAAGGACCTGACTATATGAAATCCATAAAGAAGCTTCCTAACATATTACCTATAGGAAGACAGAAAATATCCAGTGTAGATTACTTTCAAGGAAACTTTGCCTACACTAACAATGAGAGATTTAAATATGTAGGAAACAACAGATACTTAAAGAATCAGATATATGGTACTATTGCTCCTGATAAGCATCTGTATCTAAGAAGTAATAATCCTCAGCTTTATTATCTTGAGAAAGTAAAGGTGACAGGTATATTTGAGGATAGTCTTCAGGCAGCTGACTTACAATGCCCTGGAGAAGACGCAGTCTGTGATATAATGGATATGAACTTTCCTATGGAAGAAGCTTTAGTACCTCCTTTGATTGAATTAATAGTGAAGGAACTTGGAGCACAGAAGTATCAAGCAGAAGATAGTGAAAATAATGCAACTGATGACCTGTCTAATATAGCATCTTATTTAAGGCAGCAGCTAGCTAATGGAAGAAGGTCAGACTTATATAAAGACTATGCATAATGGAATTCAGTGAATTTAGGAAGCAAGTAATAAGGGCCCACAATAAGAAAGTACACTTTAAGGTAACTAATTCAAATGGCACTAAGGAAGCTTGGAGATGGATTAAGAAAAACAAGTGGCTAGACATAGGGCAGCCAATCACTGAGTTAGAGTTAGGTACTATTATCAAGACCATTAATCAATATCTTCAAGACCAGCTGTTAAAAGGCAAAGATATAGTATTGCCCCATAGAATGGGAAGAATTGAATTAAGGAAATACAAAGCTACTATAAAAATCAAAGATAACAAGGTAGTCACTAATCTTCCGATTAACTGGGAGAAGACTCTTGAATTATGGTGGGATGATAAGGAAGCCTATGATAATAAAGTCTTGGTAAGGCATGAATGTCGTGAAAGGTTTTCTATATATTACAATAGGCAGTGCGCTAACTTTAATAATAAGAGCTTTTATAAATTCATTCCTATAAGGACTGTTAAGAAAAAACTTAAGGATAAAATAATCAACGGGGAAATAGATGCCCTTTTATTAGGTAAGAAAGATGAACTACACTAACATAAGACTTATAATGGACAAGCTCACAAGGAATCCTCTGCTAGAGGATATTCCATTTGAAACTGTCGTAGACTATGCTGTAGATTTTCTGAGGATAGTAGGAATGCCTAATGCTTTCTGGGAGAAGACTGAGAAAATACAGATAGTGGACTACAGGGGAATACTACCTTGTGATTTCTATAAGATGATTCAAGTCAGGCTTATAGATAAAGAGCATAATATGGGAGCCTTTAGATATAGTACAGACTCTTTTCATATGAGTAGCACAAAGCCTAAATATGGTGGACTGACTTATAAGTTACAGGGAACTTGTATTATAACTTCCATAGAAAAAGGAGAGATAGAGATAGCCTATAGAGCTATGCCTATAGATGAAGAAGGTTATCCTATGATTCCAGATAATAGCAGTTATAGCAGGGCTCTGGAATTATATATAAAGTTGCAGTGGTTTACCATGCTGTTTGAGGCAGGTAAACTTTCTGCTCAAGTCTTGACTAACACCCAACAGCAATACTCTTGGGCTGTAGGTCAGGCACAATCAGATTTAATCAGGCCTACTATAGATGAAATGGAGGCTATATCTAATATGTGGAACAAGTTCTTACCTGACAGTACAGATGACCATAATCATGGCTATCTACATGAAGGTACAAGAGAACGTATAATAAATCATTGATTATGGCACTAAGAATGTATAGTTTGGAAAGCTTCAACTACCAAAAGGTATGTGAGGGAGCTTTATGTGCAGTAGTAGCATCAGATTACCAGGAGAGTTCTATAATGTCTACTAACCCTAGTCTTAAGGCTATAGGCATCTGCACTATGATAGGAAATCGCTTTGACTTAAAGTATAATGGCCAAACTTGGCATATTACTTTGGGAGGTGCATGCACAAATGACCCTGATGTAACAGTTTATATAATAAGAGGCTCTATGCCAATAGCTGATGGCTCTGGCTCAAAGCCTGTTACAGGAGACTTTGTAATAGATGAAGATGAGGAAGGGGGTGGTGAAAGTGGTGAAAGTGGAGAAGGTTCTACTACCACAGACCCAGAGACAGGCAGTACAGAGACAGGCAGCACAGATACTACAACTGATTTAACATCTTCATCAAAAGCTCTTATAGATGAGTTTGCTATTGTAATGTTGCAAGCTATCCTATCTAAGGTAGATAGGAACATTACAGGAATTAGTGAGAATGAAATGGATTACTATTGTGATACTGCTTACAAGTGGGCAGCTTGCATGATGTCTTCCAGAACAGATGCACTTTCATAAACAAGTAGAACTATGAATAGAATGATAATACCTTTTCAGGCACTAGGAATGGCACAGGATATGTCTCCTAGTGCCAGACCTTTAAAGCCATCATTAGCCTTTGAGAATCTCAATCTGAGAATATCTACAAATGATGGTAATACATTGTATAGCATGGTGAATGAGAGAGGTACAAAGCCTCTTTCATTAATCTCTGGTACTGGTTGGGAAGAAGGAGATAAAAGAGCTCTTGAAACAGAAATACTTGGTACTCCTATAGGTACTGCAGTAATAAATGGAACCTTAGTGGTATTTACCCATGACAGAGGAGCATCAGAGAGAAAAGATGCATTGGAGAGAACTTTAAGTAATAAACTTAATGAGTTAGATAAAGCTAAGGGAGAATCTCTTACCTTTGAACTATGGATAACTACTATGCAGCAACTCCTTAGTGATTGTAAGGTTATAGATTTCGATGACCCTGATAAAGTAGATGCCACAGTAAATGAAGTTGATGAAATTAAAGCTAGCATAGAAAATTATTATGGAGAGAGAGAAAAACCTACTGAAATAGAAAACTGCCTGACAGCTCTGGATAATATAAAAACTGCAGTATATGAAAGCCGTAGGCCAGCTGAAGAGGATACTAATATTATAACATCCAGCATAAGCTACCTAACAGTGATAAAGGGGAATATAGATAGTAGTATAACTGAACTGCAGGGAAAAATAGAAGAACTGGAAGAAACCATAAATGCAATCCATGAAGACAGAATTTACTTACTCAAATATAGTAATAATGCCAAGGACTCTCTGAAGTGTGTACTTTACTATGCTGGGGACTTGAACTTTGATGAAAACCATCCACTAGAAACTCTAGTATCTTATGAAGCAGAGAATATCCAAAAGGTATATTGGACAGATGGTATTAATCAGCCAAGAGTTATAAATATAAGCAGGTTTAATGATAACTATAATGATGACTCTTTTAATTTCATAAGGGAGCTTAAATTACAGGAAACTGTCAGTGTGACTAAGGTTCCTAATGGTCTTGGTACTTTTGCTCCAGGAGTTATTCAGTATGCTATTACCTACTACACCAAATATGGTCAGGAAAGTAATATTGCATATACTACTCCTCTGCTATACATAGCATATGATAATAGAGGGGCCTCACCAGAAGACAGGATTAATACTGCATTTTCTATAAAAATAAGTAAGGCAGATACCAACTTTGATTATATAAGAATATACTCTATTCAAAGGACCTCTATAAATGCAGTACCTATATGTAGAAGGGTTACAGACATTCCTATAAACACCCAATCTGAAAATGCTGTCTATACTTACATTGACAGGGGAATAGAGGGGAGTTCAATAGACCCTACAGAATTATTATATGTAGGAGGTACTGCAGTCACAGCCTATACTATGGAGCAGAAAGATAATACCCTATTCCTTGGAAATATTAAGATGCTGACTCCTATATTAGAAACTGCCCTAAAGACAAAGGTAGAACGAGGGATTACAACCTTAGAAGGGGATAGGGTGTTTCTTCCTAAATACTATAATATAGACCTCAGTAAGTATAGTTATTCTAACCAACTTACTTCTCTTGAAGGAAGTAACTATAGCAAAGTAGATGATATTGTTACTGTTACAATAAATAATGACAAGGAAGTTCCATGTGGAGGATTCAAGAGATTTAATTATTATAGGCTTGGTGTACAGTTTCAGTATAAGACTGGAGCTTGGAGTGAGCCTGTATTTATAGAAGACCATCAGATAACCAGTGCCCCAGAGATATGGGATGGTAAGACTGTAATCAATAGTAAGAATGTATTTCGTACAACAGTCAAACTTCCTGCTATAGATGGCAATATAACTAAAGAGGTAGCAAAAGAACTGTTAAAAATAGGATATAAGAGAATAAGGCCTGTAGTAGTTTTTCCTGATAATCAGGATAGGAAAGTAATATGTCAGGGAGTAATAAATCCTGTAATATACAATGCACAAAGGTACAATAACTATAAGACGGGCTATTGGCCTTCTTGGTTCTTTAGGCCGTATCCCAAACCTAGTGCTGATAGTGATAATAGTAAGTGGGAAGGAGTTCCTTATTTTGGCACATCTTACCTGCATCTATGTGATACAGAAAAGGCAGTAGAAGGCCGAATGACTAGAGTGTTACGTGCTGAAATTCAAGGTAACTTTGACAGTGCAGATAAGGATGCAGAAGATGTATTACATGTGTCTTATACCAATGCTACCTTACATTCTCCAGAAATAATATTTAATGAAGGACTGGTTGAAGCTGACTATATTAAGAATACATCTTGCTGGGTTTCTGGAGCAGTAAGCTTTAAAAATGCATTATACTCATTGGACTTACAAGTATCTTCACCTGCAAAAGGAGCTGATGCAAAAGGACCATTAAAGTGTACAGGAAGTAACGCAGCAAGTCATGGCATTGTCTCTGGGTATTGGTTTGAAGACAATACAGTAGATGACTATTCTAATGGCCATAATGCTCTTGGGGATATTATTAAATGGAGAATATACCCTTGGCAGAGGACAGGCTCTCTGAATAATGATATTTCAGACTCAAGAGGTGTTCAGTCTGCAGTACTGAAAAAGAAAGTAATATCTAATCTATGGTATACTAATACTTATTGGTTTTCATATATGCCAAGTACACTACCTTTAAGGACCTTTGATACAGCTTCTGTATTATGGACAGGAGAAGATTATCAGGCAGTTAAATTTAAGGATGATACATTTTACAGTGGGCATGTAGATGAAATGCTTAGGCCTAGTGGTACAATAGACTTTGCTGATACAGCTGACCATAAATATTACCCTACATTAGGTAAATTTGATGTTAGTGCTGGAGATGCTGAAACAAGTATGAGATATTATAAAGGCAATGTCAGAATGAAATACAAGACCACAGGACACTTGTTTATCTCTTCTGGTATGGGGGACTCTATATATAGTCATGCTAGCCTAGCAGCCAATGACCTAAGGTACACTCTGCCTATTGTAGAATACATAAACCCAATAGATAAAGGAACTATCTTTGGTGGACAATCAGCAGAAGCCTTAAAGCAGAATATCTGGGTTCCTTGTGGAGAGCCTGTATACTTAAATACAGACAGTGCAACTACTTTCCAATGGTCATATGGAGATACATACTATCAGAGATTTGACTGTTTAAAGACCTACCCATATACTACGGAGGATGAAAACCAGATAGTAGATATAGGCTCCTTTATGCTTGAGACCTATGTAAATATAGACGGTAGGTATGATAGGAATAGAGGACAAATGGATAATACAGACATGAGTCCTACTAACTTTAATCTGCTTAATCCTGTGTACTCACAGAAGGACAACTTCTTTAGCTATAGAATAACTTCTGATGAGGATACTCAGAAAGCTTTTCCTAACCAAGTTACATGGACTAGGACTAAACAGTCAGGAGAAGATGTAGATACATGGACTAATATCACTCTGGCTAGTATCTTAGAAATGGATGGTGATAAAGGTAAGGTAACAGCTCTGAGAAGAAGGAATAATAACCTTCTATGTTTCCAAGACAGCGGTATATCTCAGATACTATATAATGAGAATGTACAGGTAGCAAGTACAGAAGGTGTACCTATTGAGATAGCAAATAGTGAAAAGGTTTTAGGAAAAAGATACTATACCAATACTATAGGATGCTCAAATAAATGGTCACTCCTTGCTAATGATAATGGTATATACTTTATGGATTCATTAAACAAGGCATTGTTTATGATGACAGATACTACCACTAATCTAGGAGTAAAGGGTAATATGTCTGTGTGGATAAGGAATAATATGCCTACATGGAGTAATGCTGATAATAGCTGGACTCCTACAGACCATAATGATTTTGTTACATATTGGGATAAACAAAATCAGGATATATTATTCATAAATAAGAATATAGCTCTTGCTTGGTCTGAGAAGCTGGGTGCATTTACATCTTTCTATAGCTATGGTGGTACTCCTTATTTCTGTAATCTTGAGGATACAGGTATATGGCTAAGGAAAAAGTCAGAGACCATACCTCCAAAGAAAGAAGGAGAAAAGTCTACTATAAAGGAGTCTGTGATATTGTGGCAGCATAATACTGGTGAGTATTGTAGCTTCTTTGATGAACAAAAGCCTTATGAGACTACATTAGTAGCAAGTATTCCTACTGACCCTACTAGTAAGATATTTACTAATCTGGAGATTAATGCTTCTTTGCCTTTAGAAGGAGTAGAAGAGCAAGATTCCTTATATAGGCCTTATCTTCCATTTGATTACTTAGAGGCTTGGACAGACTATCAACATGGAATAGCTAACCTGTCTGATAAAGAGGGAACACCATCTGCCATGAAACATCACCTTCTTGACCAGAACCAGACTGCTCATTTAGATAGAAAGTTCAGGACTTGGAGATGTGATATTCCTAGAGATAATGCAGAACTATCTACAGATGTCAGTCTTGGTATTAAGAGATTTAGAAAACACCCTCTTGATAGAATAAGGAATTCTTGGATGTACTTCAAACTAGGAAAGACAGAAAACACAAACTTAAAAGTAGAGATACATAACATAGATACAATATATTATCAATAGTTGTATTCTCTCAATGTATAGATAAGAGTATCTAAGTATTTTACTTAGGTACTCTTATTTTTAGTATTAAACTCTAGCATATTAAAAATTAAAGTAGTACCTTTGTAAAAAATTAAAAACAATATGAGTAAGCAAATAGACATATTTAAAGGCAACGAAGGCCTTAGGGCTGGAGCCAGTGCCTTTGCTGGTATAGCTGGTAATATAGGTGCTAGTGAACAGAATAAAAGAGGACTCTATGATATCCTAGACCCAGTACACCAGTTAGCTGGTGGTAGAGAGAGTGGTGTAGGTAATGTTTTAGGAGATGCTGGTGTAGGAGTATTTCAAGCAGGTGTAAAATCTGGTAACCCTTTCCTTATGGCAGGAGGTGCAGGACTTAAAATAATAGGAGGCCTTACTAATGCTGCCTTTGGTATAAAAGCAAACCAAGAACTACTGAATGCTGCAAATAACAGTATAGATACTAATAAAAACTTTGTATCAGATGTAGATAGTTATGATGATATAAGAGACATAGCTGGAAAAACTGCTACAAATGTATATAAAGGAGGATGGTTCTCAGGGGGCAAAGCAAGAAGAAAGAATAGAGAACTTCAGCAAAGAATGGATGAAGCCTATAGCTGGGCAGACAGAAGTGTAGGAAATAACATTGATAATATAAGAAACAATAATATGGATATAGCAAAAAGTAATTACTTTGCTTTTGGAGGTCCTGTAGGAGGAGCTATAGACTATGGCTTTATGTCTGACCTCTTATCTGATTATTCTCAACCTATGGAAGGAGGTAATGGATTAGGCAAAGTACCTAGATTAAATACATTTGCTTTTGGAGGAGCCAGACATTCTAATGGTGCTGACTGGAATACTGGAGTAACCATGATAGATAATGGAGGTAGTCATGAAGCTAATCCTTTTGGAGGAGTTCCTATGGGAGTAGCTCCTGATGGACAGCCTAATCTAGTAGAAGAAGGAGAGGTAGTTTATAATGATTATGTATTTAGTAACAGAATCAAAGTACCTAAGTCAGTACAAGAAAGATATAAACTCAAAGGCAAAAAGGGTATGACCTTTGCAGAGGCTGCTAAAAAGGCTCAGAAAGAATCTGAAGAGAGACCTAATGACCCAATTAGCAAGAGAGGTCTTGAAGATATTATGAGTAAGCTGATGGGTGAACAGGAAACAATAAGGCAGAAGAAAAGAGAAAGAGAACAAAAAGAAGCTATAGCAGAGCAAAATGAGATATTAGGTTCTGTGTTTGCTGAAGGAGGTTCTATCTCTATCAAGCCTAGTAAGAGAGGAACATTTACAGCAGCTGCCACTAAGCATGGTATGGGAGTACAGGAGTTTGCTTCTGAGGTATTAAGTAATCCAGAAAAGTATTCTCCTAAGATGAGACAGAAAGCTAACTTTGCTAGAAATGCAAGTGGTTGGAAACATGCATTAGGAGGACACCTGTTTAATGGTGACGATAATATAATGAGTCAATTTACTCAGTACTTAAATCCAGTAGATACACTAGTGGCTAATCCACAGCCAGAAGTTGTACCTGAGCAACCAAGTACTCCGACATTAGATACAAGTAAGCCTTTCTTACCACAGCTAGCTACAATAAAGACCATACAAAGGAATGATGGTAGCACTGTCTATGCAACAGATAATAATACTAAGTTAGCACTTATACCTAGCAATAATGCTCCTAATTATAGTTTTGAAGATGATAAGAAGATAAACTGGGGAGACTATGTTCCTTACTTAAGGTATGCTCCAGCTTTAGGTGCTGGTATAGGAGTATTCAGTGACCTTATGGGATGGACTAATTCACCTGATTATAGTGGAGTAGGTTCTATTCTGGCTGCTGCTGACAGAGCAGGAAAGAAAGTAAATTATACTCCTATAGGAGACTACATGAAATACACTCCTCTAGACCGACTATTCTATGCTAACCAAGCAGGAGCTCAAGCAAGTGCTACAAGGAATGCTATCAGAAACTTAAGTAGTGGTAATAATGGAGCATTGACTGCAAGGTTACTTGCGGCTGACTATAATGCACAGACCAACTTAGGAAAAATCTACAGAGCAGCTGAGGAAGATAACTTGGCTCAGAGAGAAAAGGTTGCTAAGTTCAACAGAGAAACTAATGAGTTTAATGCTGAGGGAGACTTAAAGGCACAGATAGCAAGTAAGGATGCTGACAGATATACACTTGAAGCTGCTATACAGGCTGCTACATTAAGAGATAAGATAGACTCAAGAGTAAGTGCAGCAAGGTCAGCAAACTTAACTAACCTGTTTGATAACTTAGGTAATATAGGCATAGATGCTTATAACAGAAGAGACAGGGATATGTTAATAAGGGCTGGAGTATATGGAACACTGTCTGAAAAACCTCAGGATTGGTCTGATGAAAGATGGCAGGCTTATAGAAAGGCCTTGACTGGAGAGGGATACAAAAACGGAGGTAAACTTAATAAGAAGAGAGGTATAACAATTTAATTATGGCTAATTACAGTTTAACAATAAATAGTAAGTTTCAGCCTTTCTCTTTAGAAAGGTATCTCAGACCTTATGAAATATATGGGCAAGCATACAAGGAACAAGAGGCAGCTTTGGCTGCCCTTGATGCCCAAGCTTCAGTATGGGAGAAGTTAAAGCAGTTTGCTACAGACCAAGATGTCTATAATCAGTATAAGGCATATTCAGATGACTTAAGGGAAACTGCAGACCTCTTGGCTACTGAAGGATTATCTCCTTCAATAAGAAGTGCAGGAAAGAAGCTCTTTTCAAGATATGCTGCTGAGATTACTCCTATTGAAGAAGCTTATAAGAGAAGGCAGGCAGAGGCTGACAGACAAGCTGCATCAGCAGACAGATATGTGTATGAATATGATGCAAGATATAAAGGCTTAAGAAGCTACATGGATAATACCTCACAAGTAGCAAGGGCTATTGATAAGGTAGCATTAGCTCAGCAAAGTGCTAAGGCATACAGTGCTCTGGCTAAGGAAATGAGAGATATAAAGAATCCTAGAGCTAATTACAAGAAACTTGATTCTTTCCATAACATACTGACTAACCAATATGGCTATAGCTCTAGTGAAGCAGCTAACTTTATTAATGCTGTACGTAATGGAGAAATAAGTACAAGTGATGCTGCTTTAAGTGCTGTGTATAACAGTCTTTACAATAGTACTGGAGTTGGTAGTTGGGATAATCAAGCTGCTAAGAATGAGGTATCTAATACTATATTGGATGGAGTAAGTCAGGCAGTAGGTACAGCACAGAGACAAATTGTTGAAGATATAGGAAAGAGAATAGCAGCAGAGGAAGCCTCTAAGAAAAGAGTTGCTAAATACGCACATGATTTAGAGAATCCGCCAACTGAACCAAATTTCCCAGTACTACCAGAAGCTCTTAGGTCTAAAGAGGATGAGAAACAAGATAAGGAATTCAATAAAGAATTCCAACAGCATGTAAGGGATGGATTCATTGCTAAAGATGCAAAAGGTAATTGGAAGATGACTCCAAAGGGTAGAACAGAATATTATAATGATAAAATGAACTTATCAGGTGCCTGGGCAGGTAGTGTAGAAGGAAGAAAAAAGGCCCGTGAAGACCTTAGCCTTAATTACAGTAAGTACCTACGCAACGGAATTATTGTAAGGAATAAATGGGGTGATGCCGAGTTCACTGAGAAAGGAAAGAGAGAGTTTGCTAGAAAATATGGAGTTAGGCCTGCTTATCAATCTTCATTTAGGAGGTTTGCTGATAAATATGTAGGAAAGGGAGGTACAGTGCAGGGAGCTTATGATAAGCACCAAAAAGGAGCTTACGATATGTATCACAGTACTCAATTTAATTTACCTATACAAGAAAGCAATTACAATAATATATATACAGCTATCAGAAATGGTGTAGACGCTGTTGAGTTTAAAGACGGTAAATATGTAAAGGCAGAAACTCTTAGTCCTACTGACTTAGCTGGTTATACTCCTATATCCTATGGATTACATAATGATAAGAATAAGAAGGGAGATAATGTAATAGTTTGGAAAGACACAAACAATAATATTATTACTACAAGAATGCCTTCATCATTAAATGCTGCAGCTACTGCTACCACAACAAACTTAGTTCAAGAGGCTACAGAGTGGAATATGGTAGCTAGAGGCAACAAGAGGCCTAAAATAGCAGTAGTTAATGGCACTCCAGTAATTCAGAGAGATGCTAAAGGAAACATAGTATATGATGGAGTAATGACAGATGCTGATAGAGCTGCCTTCCAAGAAGCTGCAGATAGGGCTGCCCAAGATTTATATAGAGTTGCTGGTAGTAACTTGAATGTGAGATATGAAAGTAAACCAGTGTCATTAGTACCTTTTGGGCAATAGTTTACTAATTTAAATATTAGAAAAAAAATGGCAAAGAAAAATACTTATGATGTAACTAAGACAGGACCTTTAACATATAGGCAATTACAAGAGGAGAACTCTTCTAGTAGTGCCTCTGTTAATTCTCCTTTTTACTCAGTATTAAGAGATACTCACAGAAGGGCTTTTGTGCCTACTTCTGAGTTTATATATGAAGGGCCTGAAAAGTCTCCTTTAATAGAAGCAGGTTCATACTTAGGAGAAAGTATGTTTGACCCTGATTATATTTCAGAGTACGACTATGCTAAAATGCAAGAAAACCCAAATGAATTAAGGGCTGAAAATCAACCTTGGTATTCAAAGCTAGGGGCTGGTCTGACAAAAGGACTAGCCCTAGCTGGTACCACTTTCATTGATGGTACTGTAGGACTATTAGCAGGTATAGGCACTAGCATAACTGAAGGTAGATTATCTGGATTATGGGATAATGAAGTCTCTAATGGTCTAGCAGAGTTTAATGAAGACCTAGAAAAGATTCTTCCTAATTATAGAACTACAGAGGAAAAGGAAGGACCTTGGTATTCTAATTTAGACACAGTAAACTTTTGGGCAGATGGAGTATTAAAAAACCTAGGATTTACAGTTGGAGCTTTCTACTCTGGAGGAGCATGGCTTAATGGACTTAAGGCTTTAGGCTGGGTTAAAGGGACTATGGCATCTAAGGCAATAGGTTCCACTCTGTCAGGTATAAATGAAGCTAGAATTGAAGCTAATCATACTCAAAATGACATACTAGAGCTTAGCTTTAAGCAGATAGATGACATGAAAGAAAAGAGACGCAGGGAAATACTAGCTTCAGATGATACTCCTGCTCATAAGCAACTTAATCTAATGATGTTAGAAAATACAGCCAGCAAACTGTATGAAGATGCTAAAAATAAAGCAGAAGCCGCTGGACTTACTACCTTTTTGGGGAATAGTGTTTTGCTTACCATGAATGACTATGCAATGTTTGGAAAGCTCTATGCAAGAGGTTTTAGAAATTCCAAAGGCCTTGCTTCAAGTGTTAGTAAGGCAGCTGAAGAAATGGCTGCTGAAAAAGCAGGAGAAAATGTAATAAAGCAAGGAACTAAATATGCATGGAAAGAGATAACTAAAAAACAGGCTATTGCCAGAGGCTTAAAGAATGGGTTACTAGAAGGCAACGAAGAAATGGCTCAGGCTTTTATTAGTGACTTCGCAGGTAATTTGGAAAGCTATGATTCTCCTGATGCCTATTATACAGCTCTTATAGACCCAAAAGCTGAACTAGAAACCAAGAATACCCTAACAGCACTTGCTGAAGGATTTAACAACACCTATGGAAATGGTGACAGATGGGAAGAATTTGCTATAGGAGCCTTTACTGGACTTCTAGGCATGCCTACTTTTGGTAAAGTAAACAATTCCGATGCTAATACTTATCTAGGAAGAGGTAGTAGTGTAGGTCTTTCTGGAGGCTTATTTGGAGAAATTAGAAATGCTAATCAGCAAAATAGAGAAGGTAGGGAAGCCGTAGCAGCAGCTAACAAATATATAGATAAGATTCAAGGCAATGTCAGACACTTTGTACGAAGTCAGTCTTTCACAAATGCTATGGATGGTTGGGCAGAAGCAGACAATGCCTTCGAATATAAGAATGCTGAAGACAATGATGATTTTTCTGCTATTTCCAACTTCGCTAGAATAGGTAAGCTAAATGACCTTAAGGAAATGGTAAATCAAAGTTTTGATAACCTGACTGATGAAGCTTTAGTTGATATTGCTCTACACAGTTCTCCTAATGTAAAAGTAGGAACGGAAGATACTATAGAGACCACTAATGCAGATGGTAGTCCACAGAGGGGTGGCTGGAGAAAAGGTGATGGTACTCTAATGTCTAGCACCGAAGAAGGCAGAGCACAAATGAGAAAAGAGCTTACTGATAAGAAGAATAAGATTATCTCTGAGATAAATAAATATGAGAAGTCTGTTGAGGCAGTAAGGGCTATAGGAAATAACAGTTTGTCAGAAGACCAAGTAAATGAGCTAGCATGGCTCAATTGGAAAGTTGGAGTATTTACGGATAGATATACTTCTATAAAGAATGAGAATCAAGATTTTCTTACAAAGTTACACACTGCATTGCAAAGCTTCCAAAGAGGTAGAGGGCAACATGGTATAGATAAGGACTCTAAAGAAGGGAAACAAATACTTAAGGCTATGGATAATGCAGAATTATTTATAGACGCTCTTAGAAACTCTGAAACTCCTTTACAATTAGCAGCTCTTATGAAAGCTAACCCTAATATGGCCCAATTTATAGAAGACGTAGCTTATCCAATTTTAGAGGGTATGGTAGGAGTAGATGCTGCTACTTTTGAAAAATCTATGAATGCCTTGAAAGATACTGCAAAGATTGCAAAAGCATCAGAGCAATTCAATCAAAGATATAAGGAATTTAGGGAAGACCCAATTAAACTTATTAAGAATAGAGAAAATATTAATAAGAAGAAGGATAAGGTCAAGGAAGCAGTAAATAGTGTAAATTTAAAAGATAAAATTAATAATTCAAATGTTTCTGATATTGTCAAAGGAGTTGAAAATGGAGATTTAGATACAAGTGACCTTGATGGACTATTCTCTGATGAAGATAATGAATTTCTTAAACAAGCTGGAAACAATACTGATGATGAGAAGGCTCCTGCTACTGGGGCACAGAAAGTAACTGAAGCTAAGAAAATTATCGAAACTACATCAAGAATGAATTCAGCTATAGACAGCCTAGCTGATGACCCCAGTATAACTCCTGAGGACCTAGAGGATGCTAAAGCATTGTTGGAAAACAGTAAGAAAGTGTCTGAATCAGAACAAGAGTTATTAGATACTGCTACCCAAGCTTACAATGACCCTGCTATCTTGTTTGATAGCCTTGACCCTAGCTTACAGAATGCTTCCAGAGAAGAAATAGAAAGCGTTCTAGGAGAAAAGCTAGATAAGGCTAAGTCTGTCATTGAACAAGCTAAGGCTATAGTAGCTGAGCAAAATGGAGAGCTTGAGGATTTACCTAATAGCTCAATTGAAGGAACTGTAAAGAAAAGAACATTTACAACTAAGGATGCCTTAAAGGAGACTACTGGGCATGATGCTACTTCTACTACTACCTCAGAGAATGAAAAAGCAAAAGAGGATAAAGCCAGGGAGGCAGCTCAAAAGGAGGCTGAAAAAGAGCAAGAAAAAGTAAGTGATTTATTTGATGAAATTAGAAGTGACTTACCAACGGGTACTGAAGAGGCTTTTAATAAGGCATTATCAGAAGTACTAAATGGTATAGATATGCTAATACAGGCAGGAGCTTCAGATAAGGACTTAGGAATTAATATAAGTAATATTCAGTCTTATAAGACTCTTCAGCAACTCTCTCCTAATATAGGTACTTATTTAGATACTTATATTACAGCTAGAAGAAAGCAGCTGAACGGACAAAAGGAACAGAAGGAACAGAAGGAAGAAAAAGCTCAACAGGAAAAGCCAGTTGCCACTCCTGTTATTACTGAGCAGGAAATAAGACAGCAGTCTACTGTTCAGCAAAATAGTAACCCAAATCAAGGAGAATTGACAAGCACCTACCAATACTGGAAGCCTACTCTGTCTTTCTTACCTTTTGGAAAAGCCTTCGTAAAAGGAAATAATACTCCATTTTATAAATTAGCTAGGACCTTAAAAAATGCTAATGGCACCTCAATGTTTACCGAAAAACAGTTAAAAAGAATTGAGAAGGTAGGAGAGTACTTAGATGAACATGGAGCTTTTAAGCTAGTGGATAGTGGAGCAGTAAAAGCAGGGGATACTGTACAATTTGTAATAGATAGTACCCTTAATGATAAAGTAGGAGAAACAGTAATATTAATGGCAGATTCTCATGGTAGAATTATAGGAGATGTTATGTCTCCTAATGATGCTGGTTTTGCTTACCAAATAGGGCTTCCTCAATTTGTAGAAAGAGTAACAAAAGAATATCAGGAAGCAGGTTCTCCCCAGCACTTCACCTCTAAAGAAGTGACTAAGGTAGATAAAAACATGGTAGGTAAAGTACCTTATTTAGCAGACCATGAGAAGATGAACACCTTAAATGCTATTTTTGTTGATGGAACTAGGAGTGTTCCTTTTACCTTAGGTATTGCTGTTAATAGTGGAAAGAATGCTAGAATACTTGCTAGTGCTGGCAGAACTAAGGGTCAAGGACAAAGTGCTTTGGAAAAGACAATTAATCCTCCTTTGGAAGCTAAGGCAGGACAACCTTTCCTACTTATACCTACCAGTAGTGCAATAAATCATTATATGCCAGTGCCTATTACTATGAAACCTTATGGTCCTAATACTATGGACACTATGCTGGGAAAAGCAATAGAAGAGGTGCTTACACTAATTCCTACTTCTACTAATAATGAAGCAATAAAGATAATTAGTGCTCTTGAAGAACTTATATCAGTACAAGAAATACACATAAATTATACAGGAGATAATGTAAGAGTAACTATTAAGCCCAACAAAGTTGACCATCAAATGACTGTCTATGATGGTCCTAAGAATGCTCCTAATATAGTAGAGCAGTTGAAACTCGGCTTACAAGGACAGCCCTTCCAGATTTCCAGAAAGTACATAAATGATGAATACAAGGGAAGGGATTATAATAGGATGATTGGAGAAATTGCAGAAACAAATCTACCAATAGGTACTACTCATACTATAAGTGATTGGTTTACCATTAAGCCTGTGGATGCCTCAGGAAACTTAATGAAGACTAAATCTCCTAGAAGTACTGGTGAAAACCCTCATGCTGCACAGGTAACTGAAATTGCAATCACCTATGGCAATATGCAACTATTTGTTGACCCAAGAACTTGGACAGTAACTGATGGCAAGAAAACTTATGTGGGAGTTAAAGCTGATAAAATTAAGGCTGAAGCATTTGGTATCTATACTAACCAAAATATGGAAAAGCCTTACAAGACAGAATGGGGATTGTTTGACCCTAAGACTAAGGAGTTCATAGCAGAAGAGCCTATGAAAGTAGTAAAAACTTTAGGTAGCCCTCAAAGTATCACAAGTTCTTCACCAAAGGTAGAACAGAATGATACCACTCCTACACAAGATAAGGTACAGGAAGAAACTCCAGCCCAATTAGAAGATAAAGCTAAAAAAGCAGGTCTATTGGGTAATAAGGTAAGACAAGCTGCATGGAAGGTACTTACTCCTAAACAACAGTCTATCATTGCTAATAAGAAGGGACCTAAGCAAAAGCAATGGATGGATGCTCTTGAAGGAGCTTTTAATGTAGCCACTAATACCTTCGATGAGGCCAAGCTCAAAGGTTCTGTAGATACTTTCTTGGGAAGAAAGGGCCTCTATAAGAGAACTGATGAAAGTCAGGAGTCTCAAGAAAAATGGGATAAGGAAAAAGAGTTGGGATGGCTAAGTGAAGTGCTGCCCAACCTTTCAACTGAAGACCATTTAACTATAGTAGAGGGTCTTATAAAAATTGCTGATTCTGAAAATCCTGGATATGCTTATGGTAAATTCCAAGAAGGCATGATGACCATTAGTAACCAAGCTGCTAGAGGCACCGTCTATCATGAAGCCTTTCATGCAATAGTTCATACATTATTGAGTGAGAAAGAGTACCAAAAGTTATTTGATGCTGCTTCTAAAAGATGGGAAGATGCTAAGGACTCTATAGAACTAGAGGAAAATATGGCAGAAGATTTCAGAAGGTTCATGCAATCTGAAGAAGACTGGTATGATAGTTTAAATGAAAAAGGATATGGTACTATAAGAAAAACTTTAACTATCCTATTCCATAAATTAAAAAATCTTATTAATGAATTATCAGGAAAGACTCCTTATATTAATAAGTTATACTATAGTATTAACAGAGGTAAGTTTGCAAGAAGAAAAGTAAGTCAAACTGGTACTACTAGATTTAGTAAAGAGTCTTATACTACAGAAATGCAGGATATTAAAGATAAGGCTATTGCTAATGGTACTTTCATGAAAGCTCCTAATGGTAAGGCTACTAATCTTACTGAACGTCAATGGTT
>Ga0326512_10001273_pt1 | contig 19864 bp, 22 predicted proteins | sample 1_2617_0518_D_FD_203652 | JGI IMG/M metagenome (GOLD analysis project Ga0326512, IMG submission 203652) | Bovine rumen microbial communities from UC Davis, California, United States - 1_2617_0518 | ecosystem: Host-associated > Mammals > Digestive system > Stomach > Rumen | place: USA... | reverse complement strand
ATCGTGAAGTTCGGGCCTTCTGCTTCGATAGCGGACACTTGGACTAGGTTCGGGTCATTTCTGAACCCGGCTAGAAACAGTCTGTTGTTATGGAACATAATCAACTTAGCACCGATTACCGGTCTAGCGTCTACGAACTGGATGCTCTCGATATTCTTTGCACCACCAGTCGCAACAGTATACAAGACAGTAATAGTTGACCCTTCGCTTGGCCCACCACCTACCAGAGATATTCCATAGGTGGCTAAGTCCACCTCAGTTTCGTTATACTCCCAATGGCCATTATGGTACTCGAAGATATAAGTTCCGCCAGTGTTCCCAAGTGGTGAATTGTACCAAGTCTCAGCGTCGATTTCAGCGGTGACACTATCGGCGGAACCAGTCGGGAATGCCTGCGACACCCACTCCCCAATCTTGAATCGCTGGAGAGGAGAGTATCCGTCGACATAATATACCCAAGTCACCCTGTCGGTATCCGTGACCTGAGCTATATTCAGCTGCTCTACACGCCCATCAACCTTGATGTCAGTCCCCTCAACTATCTTGTTCATCTCTTTATCATAGATAATAACTTCTGCTTCTCCGTTCTTCTTGGCACACATAATATCATACCTGTAGCCACGCAGAGAAACAGTAGCGCCAGTCTTCATATTGTCCAACCTATCAACTGGTACGCTTTCCCAATCAGAGTAGATTAAGCCAATGAGAGGCATAGATGGGTAACGCTTATAATTATATTCTTCTCTCACTGGCTCGTTCTTCTCCTGCAACCGATATTCGCAAGCGAGGTGGGTCCCCATACCAGTAGCAGCAATCTCAATTTTCCGTCCAGTATTGAACGGGTTAGCACTCCGTTTTTTGTCGCATCGCTCCATATCATCCCAAATTTCCATCCTCACGTAAATCTTTTTCCTAGGGTTAGCAATGGCAGAAATGGTTGTGATAGAATAAAGCTCACGATGCTCGAAGATGTCTTGCGATACGGTGCACAGGTCAATAGCGGTCTCGTATACCGGAACGCCGTCTTCTTTTGTAGAAAAGTAGATTGAAAGTATCCCTCTACACCCACCGGTGTTCCTGAGAGTAATGGTATTGCCGACTAGCTTGCCGTTGTACGGGAGCTCGAACTTTATCTGTTTACCCTGCCACAATTCAAGATTTGTCTGTATATCTAAGTCCGTAAAGTCTTCTTTTCTTTTGTATTTCTCTGGGAATAGAAGCATCTTGATGCCCTGAACAGATGAGGAATTTCCTCGCTGGAACACTAGGTTATCGGCCAAATATCGACCGTTAATGTAGTAAGGAGAAGAGTAGGGAGAGGAGTTGATGTCGTCAGAAGTAGTATCCAAGCCATAGTTTCTAGTCAGGTCAAAACCGTCGTGAATACGCCTAGAGGTTCTGCCGGGCACATCGGTCGGGGCGTATGAACCTGGGTATTGTTTGTTTCCAGCGTAATAAGCTGGTACTCTCCCGTTTGGGTGTGGATTATTTTGATACCTCAGAGCACACATTATTTATTTCTCCTTTCTAATGCATCTGCAAAAGCGTCTGTAGGAGTTTTACGTCTTACTCTTATACCTTCAGTTACTGTAGTTCTTTTAACGCCAAATAACCTACATGCTTCAGCTATACAATACGGTTCACCATATATGTATATAAAAATATTTGTGCTTTTATTCTGGGCATTTTTGATTGCTGGGACCCAACGACAATTTTCTGGAGCATAGTCGCCATCGGTGTCTATTCTGTCTATTTGATATGCTCGACCATCATCGTCTGTTGGTCTTTTCCCCATATCATTATAGAAGTTTATAAAGCCCTTTTCTCCCAACCATCTGTCGCACACCTTAATCCCTCTGCCGCCATAATTGGAATACATATCACACTTTGGCTTTTGGCATCTACGCTTCATGGTGTTCCATATCCTATATTCGCTAATATAGTCTTGGTGATTTTTGCTAATGCAATCGTATTTATGGTTATACCAATGACTGCCTTTATTTGTCCAAGTCTTCTTAAATGCCATAGCTTTTATACCTCCCCAAGAATCCTAGGAGCTTCATTGCCCCATCTCCTATGGAGCATCTGAATTGCTTCGATATATTTCTTGTTATCAAGATAAGCACGGACATCAGCGGCGAAGGCATAGTCTGAGGCTTCCATTAAGTACAGAGTCTTCATTACGTCCACTACGAGAGGCTCAGCGATAGCGGAAAGGTCTATCTCATCATCCATGCTATTAACTGGCTTCGGGAACCCATACGCAATATAGTCTACGATAATTGGGACATCGGAAGGCCTGTCTAGGACCAACCAAACATTGTCGCCTTCGACCTCTATGGTGTATTCGCATGGGGTACCTGGCTTCTTCAAGCTTATTAAGCCATTCTTCTCATAAAAATCTCCGACTGGTCTGTGGCAGATACAGAGCTTGCACGGCTCGCCACCAGTTGATGTGTAAAAATCCAGCATTGGGATATCGGAGATACGTCTAAAACCAGTAGCGTCACTTAGACTCCACTTATAGTGATGCTCAGCATCTAGATTGAATTGTTTGTGCTTCGAGAATAGTTTTTCCAGACGAGGGACCATCGGCAAAGCGTTGATAGTATAGTTGTACGCGTTGATGATAAAGTCCTCTGGCAAATCATCTGTGTTGTCGCCAATATGCAGGCGTAGCTTCTCGGCAAGGTCAGATATCTTCATTTTCATACTTATAATTATACATTGGTATTCAGCTATTTTTTCTTTTTTCTGCACATTACTAGGTATACTATGAATATGACATGTTGTAATGATTGTAATAACAAATGCAATGAGCCTTGCGGCTGCGCCGAACCAGTGTTTTCGGTAGAAGCTATGCCAGATGACCCTACTACTTTGCGCTTCAATGTAAATGGTAAATCAGTCTGGTATGACTTTGAGCCAGTAGTAAAAGCAGGCGAAACTTGCACAACGCTTAACATAGACGCCGTCAACCGGACTTTGAACTATCACGGCGAGTGCAGCGACCAAACTATCTCTTCTAAAGAATTAGGCAGTATTATCCACTTAGGTGATTTAGGCGACGTTGACGCCGATACAATCACGGACAATGGGATACTAAACTATCGTAAAAACGGTGACTGCGGAGAAGGATGCGAGGGGATCGGTGATGGATGGGTATCTAGCAACCCAGTAGAAGTCGGCGGCACCTCTTTAGATTACATCTTAGGTTCTGATTCTGATGGCAAAATGAAAAGCCTGATGCCGCCTACAGATACGACCACTTTTTCATATCTCGCTTGGGCCGCGCAAAACAAGGCTAAATGGGTTAAGCCAACAGTAGTAGCCACGGCCCCAACCGACTCTAATGGAAAAGTTTGGAGAACCTATATCGACCCGAACACAGGGGAATTGGTAATTGTAAAGGAGAACCCATAATGAGCACTATAGCTGATTTCAACAGAATAGACGACTGTAATAAGATTGACCCGTTGTGCATAGATGCCTATACGGACTTTGAGCTAGACCCTGATAACCCAGCAGGGCTCTGCCTGCATACCCCATGGGGAGGAGATTGTCTGGATTTAACTAGCATTGTCAAAGCAGCCGAGACATGCACAACGCTTTACCTATCGCCAGACGACAACCCCAACTGCCTAGTGTACGAACCAGAGGAGAAATGTGGCGACAATATCTGCATTCACGGAGATGACCTATCGAGAATCATCTCAATGACCAAGTTAAAAGATGTGGACCAAAGCACCAGCCCTAGCGATGGGTCAGTTTATATGTACAATGGTCAGACCGGGATGTTCGAACCATTTGATCTAAAAACTTTTGTGACTAATACAAATAACGCCATCCAGAACATCAACCAGACGCTCAACAACCACGAAGGAAGGCTACAAACAATAGAGGCTATGCTCACCCCTCCGGCCGGCGCTCCTGATGACGTTCGTGTCGTCTTTGGTAACATCAATGACTACTCTGACCCGAATGTAGTGATAAATGAAGGCAGCGGCACAGTGACCACCCTTGATAAGAATCATGGTCTTTACAGCCATGCGTTAGCAAGCAATGCTTATGGGGACGAGATTTTTGGATAGGAGGAAAACATGGGAACACATAAGTCAAGCAATCACGAAGCGAGAAAAAAGAAGTACACCGCACAGTTCACGCGGACTGAAGCTAATAAGAAACGCAATATAGAAAAATTAAAAGCAGCCAATCCAAATTGGCCGGAAAGGAAAAGCAAATGAAAGAATGTAATAAACCTTATACCATTACCCACATCGCCGATTTGGATATTGACGATTTGGCTACTACCCCTGACTATTTCTTGGGTATCAGAGCGGTAGAATCTCCGACTGATGGGAACACCATCTATACCCCAGTAAGGGTTCCTGGCGCAAGAGTTATGCCAACAGGCAATCTTGCCAATGTCATTGCTATGACATCAAACAACACTGCTCTTGAAATCCCAGAGAATCAAGTCCTAGGTGGGTATTACGATGCACAGCCAGGTGGGAATATTATGAAACTAGCAGGCAGCACACACGCTGCGCAATTCTTAATGATTGGGAATTACACCAACGGGAAAATCCTGATTCAGTCCACTGGATTCTTGACCATCCCAGCTGGCCATCAGTACATTCCTCTACAACAGTACTATTTGGGGAATAATGGCCAACCAGTCACCGACTCCTCTGTCACCGGACAAAAGCTGTTCATCCCTCTAGATGACTACACGCTTAATATCAATGGGAGTTTCTAGAAGTGGCCAAGAAGTCTTTGTACGATAAGACAGACGGGAAGATTCAAAGATGGTCTAAGACTATCAGCGCAGTGCTTGTTATTGTCGGGGCCCTCGCCGGAGTTTGTTCTTGGGTATCTAACCAATTTGCGAATGCAGTAAGCGATCAGATAAGCGGTTTTCAAAAAGAGATGGAACGAGCCAACACAAAGCATGAACAGACCATCACCAGAGTAGAACTGATAGCACTAATAGAACATGACCCCAGCAACACTGCAGCCATAGAGAAAACAGCTAAATACTATTTTAGAGATTTGAATGGTGACTCTTATATGTTGCAAAAATACAGCGACTGGGCTAGGAAATATGGCGGAGATATAAGCATAATAATAGGAGTACACTAATGGACATATTATACCCAGATGAACAAGAACAAGTGCATCGTCACTCAAGTATAGACCAGTTCAGAGGGTTCCTTTCTACTATGGTAAAGGGCGGGTGGGCACCAATCGTTTTCGACCAATTAGACGGCATAAACTGCGAAACGATAATAAGCCATCCGGTGGTTATTAGTTTCGGTGGTGATGTCGGCTATGTGTTCCCAGAAGCGCACTGCACCTATGCCAGTGACCACTTTGTTTACTTTGATAAAGAAGGAGTAGAACAGAAACTGCTCCCCGAATGTTTCGGTGGGGGAGGCGAATTCTATGATACATTTATTAAAAGCAATAGCTTTGTTAATTTTGATGACGATTCTTCTGTGGGGGTTCATAACACCAAAAAATTAAGGACTGGCCTGTCCTATGTTTTGGCTGATGAGAACCTACCGGCAATCGACTAAATCTCAATCCCAGAGTTATTCAAGACAGCCAGGATTTCATCTCTCAGCCTCCCTTTATCTAATTTAGTATAATAATACACCGCAAGCTCATCTAACTTGTGCATGTATTCCATTCTGTCCTTATCGTCTAGGATGTTCTCTATGATACAGTCAAGAAAATTACCGCAGAAGTCTTGCAGCCTTACTTCCTTTATTATTAAAGATTTCAGATATGAGTTGTCGGTTAGGCATCTTATCACATCGGCTGGCCTAGACGATGATACTATATGGTGCGCCAATAGTTTATACGGGTCGTCATATTCGTAAAGATAATCGTTCATTCTCTCATTGCTTCCTCTATCTCTTCACGGGTCGCAGCACGCTCGTAATATTCCCCTTTCTCGTTAGTGCAACCGACCACAATCCCATAGTTAGTATGTATAATAATCTTGTTCAAAGCCCCCATGAGCTCTTATTCCTCCTGCTCCCGCGCCTACGTGAGTTCTCTTTTTTTGCCCTGTTTGTCCGTCTGGACACCACTCTAAGATTGGACGACACATTGCGTCTAGGGTTACTATCCACATGGTCTACCTCCTTCCCGTCTCCTTTATGTACTCTCCCCTCTCTCTCAGCCTGACGACGGGCCTTATTCCTAGAGGCCCGGTCACGCTTCGCTTTTTTAGAGCTTTGAAAACGAGAATACTCTCGTGCATAATCACGTAATGTCCCACGAGCATCACGCTTTATAGTCATTATCTGCCCCCTGCCATGGCCTGCTGTTGAGCGTTCCTAAAGTCTTCATACTTCTGTTCAGCAACTTCTGGGGCAATTCCGTTTATGATGCCCATAAAGATATCAATGTCTCTCTTCTCTTCAGAGAAAGCTCGGAACTTTTCGGAAAGCTCATCTTCTCTAGCCTTCCTCTCATCAACAAAGACATTGTATTTAGCGACCACATCTACTAATGGTGGCAATGCTCTGAATTCTTTCTCTATCTCTGGCGTGATTAGCTCAAGCCTCCAAAGGGTAGCTGCCATTTGGTTCGCTTCACGAACAGCCATTGCCTCGAGCATAGCCTTCTTCTCCTCGCTGTCGCCCATAGCAGTCGCCGCAGTGCCAATGGCCTCGTTTACGAAAAGGTCCTTATTAGCGGCTGCTCTGAAATCTCCTTTTGCCTCGTCCGGAAGAAGCAAAAGCCCCTCTTTCACTATTTTATTTGCTGCTTTAATTGTGTCCATAGGTTTCGTCTCCTTTTACTTGTTATAAATATTTTAACATCATTTATAAAATGAGACAACTCTGCCGATTAGTTCATAGTCTACATCGTCAGCCATTGCTTCTCCTCTGTCTATTTTCTCTTTCAACTTGTTGGCTATGCCAACTGCAGTCCTCGTGTCTCCACTATCCAACATGGCGTTGATTCGCATCACGTCAGACCTCACAGAAGCGTCGCTACGGCCTTCCTGCTGTCCAAGTTGGTTGCCATAGGCTTGGCGTATATAAGTGGCCGTATAGCCCTTCCCAGAGCCTCCTGGGACGACTAAAGCATACTTGTCTAGTTCATTTAGTGCTTGTCTGGAGTTTAGTACCTCGTCCGGCGATGTAGAATTTACAACAATCTCAACTGCCGGCATAAAATCTTCTGCCATATACTGATTGCGCCTGACCTCTGCTCTACCTCTTTCCCCTTGAGATTTTAATGCGTCTATATCGTCCTTAGCCCTATTATAGGCTTTGGCTAGACCTTCGGCCCCTGCTCCGTCAATGACTGCGTACAAGGCCATATTTACAGCCCTGCTAGAACCGTTTGGGTAAGATTTACGGCTTACATCTCGCAACCTATCTCTATCACGTTGATAGATGTCCACAGTAGCAGTGGTACCCCCACTACTACCACCGCTAGATTGGCGCTCTCGTTTTAGGCGTTTGATTTCGCTATCGCTGAATTCTTTGATATTCTCTTGTATGTCCATAATTATTTCCTATCGCTATAATTTTTCCCGCCGGTGTAACCGGTGTCGTTAACTTTGAATATGTTCTTAATGTAATTCTTCACATATGCCTGAGTTGCAGAACCGTTGCCAAGCTTCTTATTGGTCACATATCGGCCATACTTGTCCTTCTTATACTCACCAGGCACTTCGATAAGACTATCCAAGTAGTCTAACACCTGGGAGTTGTTTATGGCTGCTTCAGGCGTCATTCTTTCTACATATGGGGCTAATGCGCCCATGACTTGAGCATTCCAGTTCACGTAGATCGCATCTATCTGGTCATAGTCAGAATCAGTCAACTTATCCTTGGCATATATTGCATTGACTTGGTCTTCGATAGCTTGGTGCCTATCCCAAAGCTCGTTAGTTGAAGCTAGAGCCTTGATGTTGGCCAGGTGCATATCCGACTGGTTGCTCCATTGGTTGTCCATATCCATAATTGCAACTGGGTTGTTGTATTTGACTACGGGTTTTCCTTCTTTGTCTACCGTCAAGTACCCAAAGATAGACCTATCTTCGGTGCCTTTTATCCCCATATCGGACATTGTGCGAATAGCTAAGTCTCGTCCGTCCCAGAACTGGTCGCTAGATAAATCTGAAGAATATTGGGTTGCTGTCTGGAAGGTCGCGTCAGTGTTGAAGTTCAATAGATTCACGACTGCCGCAAATTTCTTTCTATCGAAGTTCCCACCGTACTCAGACTCAAGACGCTCCACCATACTCTTCACTTCCTGCTGGTAAGCATCTACCAAATCTTGGACTTGCGAAGAAATCTTCTTCCTCTTTTCTGGGTCTTTTTCCTGGGAGAGCTGGTTAAGCAGCACTTTCATCTTGTCATCATTTAAGATTGCTTCTTTCTTGGCTTGCAAGTTTCTGACTTCACGTTCCCAGATAGAATCTACCAAGTCGTATTGCTGCATACTGAATGGTTTGGTAAGTTGAGAGCCCATATTCTCTAACGTAGTGCTGAGGCCGGCTTCTCCGCCATTCACAGCAAATGACGTGATGTCGCCTAACAGATTGGAACCAGTAGTACCTACTATACCGCTGATAATCTTCTCAGCCAGATACGGAGACATATTCGGGAACCAGGTAGCTACCCACTTTGCAAAGGCATTCTGGTTGTAGTCCATAGTTTCTACTGAACCAGTTTCGTCATTCCAATAAGAATAAGATGGGTCGCGAAGGCTCTTCCCAGAATATGGGTCTATACCAGTGGAATACATATAAATAGACTTGACCGGCACTGGTGCCAGCTGGGAGAATAGTCTAGAGAAACCTCTACCAATCCTGTCAAACACGGTTGGGTCTTGTATCATCTTATCCATATCTATAGAGGTGAAGCCTTGCAAGTCATACGGAGAGAAGCCAAGAGCATCGTTCATCATTAACTCCCAGAAGTCATTCTCGTTGGAGTCGTGTAGATACTCCACAAACTGACGGAATGGGGCGACCACTGACGAAATCTCCTGCGGGATTGGAATGGTCATAGCTTTGCCATTGAGTACAAATACGAGGCTGTTTTCCTTCTGATACTCTGGGATATTTTTATACACTTCTCTGTTCTCTTCTGAGCCTAACGAGGCGCCAGTCAAATACATGACCGGTAAGATAAGGCCACCAGTGATACGGCCAGTGATACCGACTGGGTCAAGTGCCCACATTCTCCAGAATGATTTAGTACCGTTAATTGCAGCCCTGAAGTACGGGGTTGAGTCAGCAATCGCTTGCATATGGTATAGCTGGCGCGAGAAGTTAGTGGTAGCGTTGTTCATGGCAAACTCTGCATATACACGGGATTGTTCTACTGTGTACCCAAGCTTCATGGCATCATTGTAGGACGATGCGAACACTCTATTACGTAGATAATTCTCACGCTTCCCATTAAACAGTTCCTCTGGGTTATACTTGTCTACGAATTCCTGGAGCTTGCTCTGCGCATTTCTCAATGTAGTATCAGAATCTTCTTTGCTTAATTGCTTCATCAAGTCTTTGTACATTGTACGCTCTGTAGTAGTAGGCGAGAGTGCTGCCCCCTTCATAAGCTCTCTAGACACAGCTGCTTCTTCGATAGTTTGGCCTGTCTGTTCTGCGAGCTGTTCTACTTGCTTCATCTCATAACCGGTTGTGTCGAAGTTCTTAATCTGGTCTACGATATTCTGACCGAACACATCTACCAGGTTATCAGCATTAGACTTGATAGTCTGCCAGCCACCACCTATTAAGATTGCGTTGCCAAAGTCTCGGAACATCTGGTTACCAAATGAAGCTAGGTTTACAGAGGTTGTGCCATAGCGGAATACCTTAGAGGTTACTGCGTTAATCTTAGCTAGTGCCCCGGCATCGACTTTTTCCATCTTGTATCTGTAATTAAAGAGAGAAGAGAACGCTGGGTCGACTTGGGCATACACTTGCCTGCCGTTGTCGTCAAGATACATAACATACCCATCTTCGTTGGCTTTCATCTTCTTTTCTGCTCCGGTGATTTCATCTGCTAATCTCTTCTGCTTGTCGTATATTGTGCCAGAGCTGACCAAATCCGGATTGATAGTTCGAGCTGAGGACGCTGCGTTGTCTAGTTCTGATTCGATAATCTCATCGGCCATTTCGTGGGCCTTCTTCTTGACGAGCTCTACATCATCACTGACTAACCCCTTCTTCTTAACCATGGCGTCGACTTCATCGTCTAAAGATTTGTAAACAGCGTCCATATTCCCTTCCCTAAGTTGTCTGAGGGCAATATACCTGGCTACCTCATCTACGCCATCGGCGTTCTCAGCCATCACCTCCATGGCCTTAGTAGCGCCCTCGTTCTTCAGGACGTTGTACACGAAGTCATCCGTCTGGCCCCTTATTGTGTCGTATAGGTCATCAACTAAAGCCTCGTTGTCCACATTCAAGATGTTCCTGGTCTCGCCCTTCATCTTAGCAACAAAGACACCCTGGTAAAAGGCTTCTTTACCGTCTTCTAGGTTCTTAGCTGCTTGGTTGGCCGTAGAGCTTTTTGCGAAGTCTTTGTCTCCTAAGATATATGACCTCTGAAGCCCGGCTTCGAAATCATCTCCTTCGTTCTTGATTATTTTAGCTAAGGCATCATAGCCAGCCACGTTCCTATCTTCTACTGCCTCAGATATCAGCCTTTGCGCCCTACGAGTTCTGGCGTTGTTCTTATTTGGGTCAAGTTTGGTTTTCACCGGAGTAGGGGAATCGTACCCATAGCTAGAGTATTTTTGCTCTAGGAATTTTCTAGATGACGCCGGCAGCTCATTCACCCACGTCTCATAATTCTCAGCGGTCACTCCGGCAGTTAGCTTACCATTCGGGGAACTTATGGCCCCCTTGCTAAACAAGAACTGAGACGTATCAGCTGGGGACATATTGGCAACTATAGCGCTGCGAGTCTCAATCGGCACCGTTTCGTTCTTATGTGGAGCCCTGCGTTTGGTCTTATTGATTTTCACATCAAAGTTTTCTTTGTATGAGCCTTCAGCTTGCTTCGCTACCTCTTTCTCCAAAGCCTTTTTATTCTCATCAAGCCTGCTCACATAGCGGGTCTCCCGCCCAGATATTTTCGTAATGTTAGTGGCGTTGCTCCCGAACCCACTATACGCTTTCCAAATTCCGGCGTTCACCTCTGCCTTTGCCAAGTTAGACATACGAGATTGTCTAATCAACTCTGGGTCAACATAGTGCTGCCCCTCGGCCACGTTGAAGGTGAGGTTTTTGAAGTCCTGCTCTATTACCGCATCAATACGGCCAGAGTCTTCAACCCATCTGCCGGTAGCCTCATGTTGTACCACAACCGGCATATACCCAGATTCCCCCCAAATTGGGTTAGTCTCATAACTGGTAATCTTCTCTCTGTCTAGCAGACCTTTAGACATGCCGTACTCGTTCTGGGCGGAATACCATTTCTGATATACCTTGTTATTTATGCCGTTGTCGATAAACGTGGTAATCTCCTCCGGGAGCTCCTCTCTAAGACCGTCTATATTCTTGCGTATAGTCACTAAAGCTTTTTTCGCCTTGGCAGCGTTCTCCTGCTCCCCGAACTTTCCAAAGCCCATCATGAGCTGCTCATGATATTTCCCCATAACGTAGTCCGTGATTTGTTGGCTTACCAGGCTATTTTCTGCAGTGCTTAAGTTGTATTTCTTCCCAAGTTCTGCCAAGTCGAAGTAGAAATTAGATGCGTTTACGTTTGCCTTACCAAGAGTCGGGTTTATAAACAAGTTCTTTCTCCCAGTAGATGGATCATACTGGTACCCGACCATTTGTTGGCGAACATATTCAATGTTGCGGCCATAGGAATCAATGGCGTTCTCTATCGCCTTAACACGAGACATGGCGTTCTTAAACTCCTCTGCTGATTTCTCAGTGAGTTTAATGCCGTCCCAGTCTAGCTTTATGTTGCCGAGGTCTCTTCTGGCTTCGCGCACGACCTCGTTCCAGTTGGTAGCATCTATCTTATTTTGGAGACGGTTGGCTTTTCTTAGCTTGCCTGAGTCCTTTGCTTTCTCCAACTTGTCCTCAAGCTTTTTCACAACATCGCCGCCAGCCACATAGTCTTTGAAGGCCTGCTTCTTATCACCGATATTGGCAGCTATCTTGTTTATCAATGGAGCAGTTATAGCGTTGGCCGCCTTACCCAGCGTAGTCTTGCCAGCGAACTTAACTAGAGCCTTAGCCCCAGCCATTCCGCCCCACCACTTAGAGTTGTCTGCAAGCTGGCCCATCCAATAATCCTTCGTGTCTTGGTCACTTGCTTTTAAGGCGTCAATCAACGTTGTGGAATCATATAAGATGGCGTCGTGGATTGTGTCCATTAAGAAAGAAGTAGCGAAGTTCAAAGTAGAATGGGCGTTCATGAATGCACTCGCCGTTTCAGCTAACATAGCTGTCTTCTGAACTGCCGGCATCATTCTGAACATAAATTCAGCGCCCTTGCTGATTTTCCCAGCATTAGAGGCGATGTCTAGAACTGTTTTTACTGATAGAGCATTAGCAGCAGCAGAAGTTGCGTCTATACCGGCTTTGCCATACACCACCCCAGTTCCCCAAGCCGTAGCGGCGCCAATACCTTTTCCAGCCAAAGCCAACCCCGCAGAACCAACCTCGCCTACAGCCCAAGAGCCAGCTAGCGTCCCACCGAGCATGCCAAGAACAGCAAGAGTCTGTGTAGCATCGCTAGCCATAGATTGTGTGGAGTTATACCACTCCATGGTGTTGTCCATATCCTTAATGGTGTCTTGTAGCCCACCGCCAGAGAGGGTGTTCGCCACGTTTTCAACAACCCTGGTAGCCCCATACATAGCGTTATATGAAAGAGTCTCGATGTTGCCGGCCCACTCTTGCAACAAATCCCCCTCTGGGTGGTTCTTGACAATGTAATTTCTGAACGCTAATACTTTAGCCATCTCTTTGGAAGAGTTGGGATTATAGATGTCGTTGCCCTCCTCGTCTTGGTAGTAATCGTCCTTAGCCCAGTTCGAGCCTTGTAGTGTCCCGTCAAGGGTGGCCATAAGCCCAGCCAACTCAGACCTGCCGAAGTTGTCTCTATTGTATACCTTCTTCAAGTCTTCTACCGAGATTTCCCCGTTTTCCCCTAATTTAGATTTCAAAGCGTTGAACGGATTCTTTTTCTTCGGATCATCGCCAAAAAAGTTTACATTGAACACCATGTTGGGGATGTACGTAGCCTTTTCGTTATCGCCGAATGCCATCTGAATGTGTTCATTGGCCATATTCTTGGCCTTGTCACCATACTGTTGTACGAGGTCTCCCCTGAGATTTTGGAGAGACTTATAATTTTCTACGAAGTTTTCCAGCGAAGAATTAAGCCTCTCTATATACTCCGGTATAGTCACATCTTTTTCTTCTACATCCCCAGTTTCCTCATTCTTCTCTTGGATGGTAACTTTATAATCATGGTTTAATTTGTATGCTTGAGAATATTCCTTTAACTTTACTTCGTCAAAGGTTCGCTTAAACTCTGGGGTTTCTATCATCTCCTTCGGGCCTGATACCTGGACGTTGCCAGTGTCGGTGTTGAGGCTAATAGATGCCTGGATGTCATCGTCGTCCTTCGGTGTCCATAAGCGTCCGTCAGTAGTTGGAGTTATTTTCTGCCCAACCATGCTATTTGGGTCAACATCATTGCTAATAAACCCGACCCCAATTCTGTTCCCATCCTCATCATAGTACTCATACAAGGCGCCGTTGTTGCCGTCTTGCATTGCTTCTTCAGTTGTCTTCGGCATTTCTTACCTCTAATTCTTCCCACCAATGGTGCCACTATTCTGTAAGAAATTATATCTTTGCTTCGCAGCATCACCAGTGAATGTTTTACCATTATAAGTCAAGGACGTTATCCTGCCAAATTTATCTCTCTGTATATTAACGTTGCCATTTGGTAATAAATTGTTAGTTGGCCCTGGGATAACTCCAGTGTTAGTTGGGAGCACCCCACCGCCATTCAGCTGGGACGCATTGGAAGTATACGGATAGTCTCCGCTCCCCATTGGAGAATACGACGGCTCCACACTCCCCACTTTTCTTTCGCCGTTGTCAGTATAGTCGTAGTCTACTCCACCCTCAGTAGTGCCAGGGTTACCACCCAAATTGCCCCCGCCGCCACCGCCACGGTTAGCTCGCTTTTGGTAATTTCGGTAAGCATCTTGGTATCTCTTCTTCCAAATAGCCTGCTCATTAGAAAGCACATCATTAAGAGCTTGCGCCTGTGCGGCAGCTCTAAGATTGGCTACAGCAGAGTTAGTCTGTGGTGTCTGGTATCTTGAAGTGAAATAACTATTCCCGCCAGTCAACCCTCCCATCACAGACGGAACGTTGGTCCCCAACATCTGTGTGTCAGAAAAAATTTCTTGGTTCTGTTGTCCCTGTACTGACCTTAAATTATCTATAAAAGCGTTAGATTCGTCTAGCGAAACCTGCGGATTGATATAGGATCTTCCCTCAATCTCTTGGTATTCATTATCAGGTAATATATTATCCATAGTTTTATTTTACTACACTTTTTTACAATCAAGAAAAAGCCACCTTGGTTTGGTGGCAATTTCTTCTATAGGCTAGTTTTATCTATGATGATTGGTAAATTCCCGGCCACTGTATCGTTGTAGCCGTAACGAGTCAACCATTCATGAATATCGTTGAGTTGTCCTACCAGCGTTGCGTCTGTGATTTTAGTGTCGGTGGGGGTAGCAAGAACGTAATAAACGGTTGTATTATTAGAAGCCAACCACGTCTTAAAGCTACTCACATCAGAATAATCTTTATTTCTAATCGCAATCCAGTGTTGTGCATTATGGTTAGCTACGCCATAATCTACAATCATATTATACAAACTTCTGAACGGGTTTGGTTCATAATGATCACTTATTACATTTGGAGTAGTATCAATACTCGGTGCTAGTATAATATCACTCTTTGCCATATAAAAAGTTCCATTCCTCCCAGAATACATACTCCAAGCTTCCGAGCCGTTCAATATAACTTTATTTACCTCTTTATGCACATACCAATCAGCCCCACTCTTGTAGATATAATCTTGGTAGTCGCCAATCTTGCAGAGTTCGATAGAACCGAGGCTGATAGGATAGGAGTAGGATTGATATGGTTCGTAGGTAGTAGCTGAGCCTTGCTCGAACTGTGCAATGTCCAAATTGGATAATAAAAGGCTGCCTCTAATGTATTCGACCCCAACAGGAATTGTAATGGTCGCAGTATTTGCTAGACTAGAAACATAGTTTTTATTTTTATCGTATCCAGCAGAATACCAATAGTTAAAACCAGTGTAAGTGTATGATTGCCCTGGTGTTACTTTGATATAGTCAGTAGCTCCGTATTGGGGGTTGTTTGGCGATAATGCGCCAGTATTCCGTTCTACAAGACTCCCAATAGTAATACTGCTCTTATCAAACAAGTTTTTCCCAGTCACCTCCACCGTCTGCTCGCCAGTCACCGTTTGCACAGGTATTGGTGTATCAGGTGTAGGGGTGCCATTCTGGACAGTATCTCCGGAGTACTTAGTATTATAGGCTACTCTACCCCAAATAAGCCGGCCGTCTTTATCGTGGATAGTACGAACTGTGCCTTCCGGTATCTGCAAGTTTGAAACATTTTGCATATCCATGATTACGCTCCTTCTAGCTTGACACGGATATCTTTCTCTACGGTAGTGCCATCTATCAGAGTGAATGTGAATGTCTCAAAATTTTCTAACGCATTCACTCTGTCTATAGCATCTAAAAGATATGCTTGTTCTTTAGTATTGCAGCAACCTCTGAATTGGTCGCCGCTCCCACCGTTCCCAAGCACATACAGCATTTGTTCTGTTCTAGTGTCTCCACTTCCCATTATTTTTCTCCTTTCTCTTTTAGTTCATCTTGGTAATAATAAGGTACAAAGCCAGGCCCACAGTAGTAGGTTTCATCTGGTCTTAATATATAAATCGGTTTACTATTAAGTGGCATAATCGTCTCCTTATATCGGCTCAGACATATTACCACTTACAAATATTGTGACCTCAAACGCATATACATCTGGAGTTGAGTCACTATAAGTGTATTTAGATATGCTGATTGGCGCATCGTACATAACTTTTCCCATCGCGCTACCAGAAGCCGCCATGCAGACATAAACTTTAGCACTAGACATATACGAAGTACAAGTTATTGTAACATCATTATCATTAACGACGCTAGTTTTGCTTTCACTAAAATTATCTAGATATACTTTTTGAGAAGTTATCATCTGGGGATGATACACTAATGGATTAGTACCAGTCTTTTGACTAATATCGTTAAACGGTATAGTTATTTCGAATTTTTCTCCGTTCCTAACCCTGTTCCATAGACCTTGAGCCAACAATGTATTATTTTTTTCATCCGAGAACTCAACATTCGTAGAAATAGAAGTCACCCTAGCTATCATCTGTATAAATACTTTGTCACTTATAGAATCGCTAATCATATAGAAGCCATCCCCGCCACGTTCCGACCAAGTATATGTGTCCAGGTTTTTTATGGTTAGTTTTGTAATTTTATCCGACTCACAACACATGCCTTCTACTAAAACTGGTATTCCTTCTTTAGAATATACATATACATGGCCGTTAGCTTCATATCTAACGATAGTATTACAATATAATCCATTCTTCGGAGCGACATCGCTGCTCTCTGAGTCATCTCCAAGCACACTAGGTATGCTTACAAATTTTAGACCGCACTTGCAAGCTTCTTTTCTGCAATTATATTTTGGGCAAGGATTGCTCCAATGCTTTTTATTAAAATCTTGTTCCATATCTACATTATACCAATGTTTCATCACAATAAGAAAAATGCCCCGCATGGCAAATCATAGACAGGGCATTTCATAACAACTATCCCTTTCGTGGGCGGAAAGGAGACAGTATTATTATACTACAAGGCTCTACTTTTTTCCAGCATTTGGGTTGAAGTGGTTCCTGATAAACTCCTCAGCTTTGGCCATATTTGGGTTGCCTGGCTCCATCAAGACTTTATAGGCCTGGTTGATGTCAGTAAATCCGTTTTCGCCAACCTCTGTATAGCTAACGGTTGGCGCAGCTGAAGCATTCGGCTCGCTCTCAGTCGGTTTGGCTGGGACGGTCTGTGCCTTAAGGTCAAGATACATCCGGACCTTTTGGTCATTGATGCTACCATCCTGGTTAAGGGCATTAATGCCAAAGGCAGCCATCTCCTTGAGGTAGTCACCGTTTTCGATACCCTTAGCGATTGGCGCATATTTTTCTTCACCGGCGAGTGATTTGAAATACTGCTTAGCTAAAAATTCCTGAGCAGTAATGGCCCCTTGTGGAGTCTGCGGGGCTTGCGTTTGTGCTGGTCCCTGTGTGTGTGAGGTGGGTTCTTCTGTTTTCTGTGGTTGTGTCTGTGAGTTTTCCACAGGCCTATCGATTGGCTTTTCTGGGTTTGAAATACGAGATTTTATTCTGTCCCAACCCCCATTATTATCGATGAAGGTTCGCATCCCAGCCAAATCTTCCTGCGTAAATCCGTGTAAATCCACGGAATTAGTTTCTGGAGCCTTTGCCGGCTCGGTATTAGTGTTTGTAGGCGTTGCTACAGTCTCTCCTGCTGGAGCTGGAGCGGCCGCTTCATTAGGCGCATCTGCCATGGAAGTATCCTTTCTTGTTAAATTTATAAAATCATTATATCATAGTCAATGAAAGGAGGGCGCACATTATGAACTTGACGATAAGATACGAGAATTTGCCGGAGAAGTCATACAATTATCTCCGGGAAAAACTGGGACCCTATAAGGTATATTTCTTTAGGAATCCCCCATTCACTACTCTCACTGTCACAACCGACATGAAAGAAATCACAGAGATACTTCTCGTCACATCACAGTTCGAGCATAAAGACCTGGTATTGCACCAGTGAACCTTCATGGGTTCCTTTTCGAAGGGACCCTTATTTTTCTTTTAATGCTTCCCGTGCGTCATTCCTCTTTTTCATCTCGTGGAGTACCGCCTTCACCTGAGAGATGTCACCCATACTAATCCATAGAGGCTCAGCCTTACACACCTTCAGCGCAACTTTATAATTTTGGTTTATATCCCCCACCAGACGGTCAAGGTAGGCGATGATTTGTTCTGTGGTATATTTGTCCACAATGTCTTTTGCTAAATCCATTATTTTACTTTCTTTCCTCTCTTTAATTGTGATAATCTGATAGCTAACCCTTGTTTTTGGGCTTTGGCTTTCGAGCTATAGACCTTCCCGGTCTGGCCATATCTCCATTTATTTGCGCCAACTTTCTTTACTGGCATTTCTCCTCCTTCCTTTTCTTGGAGGCCCCTGACGGTTACGCTCCGACCTACACAGTTTTGCAGACTGGCTAGTACACTACTCCTAGCAAGGGGCCATATCCATATTATAGCAGAGCTAATCCACGAACTCCCAATGATAACCTCCAGCAGTCAAGTTAGTGTGCCCTAACCGTCTGCCTCCAGTTCTCTTGGCCAATGCTACTCTCCCTATATTAGTCTTCGCTACACCGGTATCTCTCTGAGCATCAGCAGCACTTTTATATATTTTCCCTGTCTCGATACATCTTATAGACTTCGGAGTCCCTGGAGGTAACGGCTGCCTAAGCACGTCATAAGAGTGTCTCATGTTTTCAGACTGTGTCACCCATTCAAGGTTGCTAACATGGTTATTGTCCCTAACCCCATCTTTGTGGTTAATGAAAGGTTTGTTCTCGGGATTTGGGATAAAAGCCATTGCCACTAACCGATGTAATAAATACAGTTTCCCAGACAAATTAACTTGGATATAACCTTTAAGATTGTGCCCTTTTATATATTTTGGTCTTTCCATCTTTATATGATGGTTACTATTGTAACTCATAAGACGCCCAAAGTTACTGACATAATACATCCCGTCAGTTCCTGGGACTACTTTCCATATTTCTTGCATATTTATATCCTGTCTCGACCCGTTTATTTCTAGACAGGATAGGGTAGACGGGTCGTACTACCCTATGCCAATACTATTATATCATAAAACCGCAAAGCCACTATGTTTTCTTCCTTCAATGTCTCTTAGGTCTAGACTCCCTGCATAAATAAAGAGAGCGGCGCAATCATCGTCATGTTTACCTGGTCTAGCATTCATGCGTACATATTGCGTCCCATCTTGCCTAGTTTTGACTTGTTTCACAAAGTTCTTTAGCTCTTCTATAGTATATGCATCATGAATTATTATTGTATCTCTGTCCAACATAGCTGAGAGAGAATCTATAAACTTCTCTTTTGTACTGACAGTAGTTCTTAATCCAGGTATTCTGTCGGCTTTGTTCTTCTTGTTTGTATAATGCCATCTATAAAACCTACGGGAATTCACGGCTACGACAAACCCGTTCCCCACGTTTATCTCTGGGCAAAGTTCTGCCTTATTATAAATGGTGGCAATGCTGACTGCCCAATCAGCATAATCTTCATCCTGTAGCCCTCTCTCCCTAAATACAGCAACTTGTTCATTATTAGACCTATCCATCACCATCATTACAAAATTATCCGAGTCTTGGCTCTGGGCAGTTATCGGGTCAATCGCAATCCGATACTGGTGGCCAAGTCTAGGCTCTTTGAAAATGGTAAATGGCGACACATCTGTCTCTTGGGCTTCCACTTTCCCAGTAGAATTATCAGTCACCATACGATAATGTTTCCCAGCAATGATATTCTTCTCTTGTTTCCTGATAGACTCCTCATTAAACACCAGTCTGTCTGATGTCATCGTGATAATATCGTCT
>Ga0326512_10001271_pt1 | contig 19872 bp, 18 predicted proteins | sample 1_2617_0518_D_FD_203652 | JGI IMG/M metagenome (GOLD analysis project Ga0326512, IMG submission 203652) | Bovine rumen microbial communities from UC Davis, California, United States - 1_2617_0518 | ecosystem: Host-associated > Mammals > Digestive system > Stomach > Rumen | place: USA... | reverse complement strand
CGTGCCGTCCGCCGTGCCGACAATGCGCGAGCGTGCGCATAACGCCGTCCGTGCCGTCCGCCGTGCCGACAATGCGCGAGCGTGCGCATAACGCCGTCCGTGCCGTCCGCCGTGCCGACAATGCGCGAGCGTGCGCATAACGCCGTCCGTGCCGTCCGCCGTGCCGACAATGCGCGCGATATATAATAAATAAATAAAAATATCTAAACACGTAGTGTTTAGATATTTTTTACCTTCGCGTGTGCCCACGTGTGCGCGTACGCGCATAAAAGAAAACACGGGCGCCTGCTGGCGCCCGTGTCCGTGTCCGTGTGTGTTATGCGTGCATATCCGCGAAGATCGCGCTCGGGCGTACGCCCACCTTGTACGCGAGCGTTTTCAGCGTGCGCTCCGTGTCGCGTGATACGCTTGTATCCGTGCCGTCCCACCATGCACGCTCGTGCGTGTCCGTGTCCAGAGCGCGGAGCGAGCGCGTGTCGTCCGCACGTGCCTGCACGGGCTTGCCCGTGATGTGCCGTGCGAGCGAGCGGTCACGTGTTGCGCGCAGGATCTCGCGCTCGTGCTCGCGAAGGACGTCCATGCTCTTGTTAAAATGCCGTGAAATCGTGCTTTTATCGCATTTTTGACTCTTGCCTATTTCAGCCATGCTGTCGTCCGTGAATATCACGCGCTCAACGATCTCACGCTCGCGCTCGTCCGTGATGTACTTGTCCACGATACGTGCGAGGCGCGGATAATCCGCGAGCGCGTCGCTCACGGGCGTGGGCGCGCTGATGGCGAGCGTGCCGTCGCTCACGTGTTCGCTCGCATAATCGCTCACGTGTTTCATGCGCTCGCTCAATGCGTAAAGCATTTTCTCAAGCGGTTTTTTGCACGCCTTGCCGATTTCGTTGGAGAATTTGCGCTTGTTATGCGCAACGAGCACCGCGCGCACCTGCGCCACGTGGTCAAGCGCATACGCGACGAGCCCGCCGTCAAACGTGCGTGAGATGTTGCCTTTTTCGTCCACGTGCAAGTCAATATTGCCGTTTTCGTCCACGGCGTAGAACATTGCGCACATGAGCGCACACACCTTGCGCATTGCCTCCGCGACGGGCGCGTATCCGTCCTGCGCGCCACGTGTGACCGCGACTGCGCTCACGCGCCCGTTCTCGTCCGTGGGCGCACGCTTTGCTTGCACGCTGTCAATCCGTTTGCCGTCCGCGTTTTTCGTGGGATAGAATTGCGCCTTGTATTTGCAAAAATCTATGGCGAGCTCGCACGCCGTTGCCGTAATCCGTCCGCTCGCTCGCTTGTCTATCCGCTCGCCTACACGATACGGGCGTACGCCGTACGTGCTCTCGCCTGCGTGCTCGTGCCTGTACTCACGCGCCTTGCTCGCACGCTCCTGCGTGACCTGCGTGTCAACCGCGTTGCGTATGCGTATCTCCGCGAGCGTGGGAGCGTCCGCCGTGCGGAGCACGCGAAACGTGCGGAGCGTGCCGTCCGTGTTCGCCGTCCGTGCGCCGTGCGGAATGGAGCGGAGCGTGCGTGCCGTCCGTGCCAGCGTGACCGCCCCGTCCTCGCGTGCGCTTGCGATGCGTGCGTCCAAGCGCTCACGTGTACCTGCGATGCGCTCGTGCTCATGCGCCTCATGCGCTGCCCATGCGCTCGTGCTCATGGGTACGCCTGCGCTTGCGGATACGCGGAGCGTGTTCGCCGTCCGTGCCGTGTTCGCCGTCCGTCCGTCCGTGCCGTCCGTCCGTCCGTCCGTGTTCGCCGTGCTCACGCCGTTTTGCGCGTTTACGCGCACGTTCCCGTCCGTGTCACGTACGCCCACGAGCCGTCCGTGCGTGTCGTACACGTTGACCGTGCCGTGTTCGCCGTCCTTGCACGCGTGTATGGCGCGTATCACGTGCGTGTCCGTGAGATACGCCTCTGCCGTGCCGTCCGTGCCGTGCTCCCACCATGCGCCTACGCGCCCGTTGCGCGCACCTGCGTCCATGTGCACGTCTGCGTGCGTGCCCTTGCGTGTGAGCGTGTACGTGACCGCGTATACGCCGTCCGTTACGCTCGCCATGTTCGTGCGTGCCGTGTTCGTGTTTGCCGTGTTCGTGTTCGTGTTTTTGCGTGCCATGTTTTGCTCCTCTTGCGGAGCGTGTTTGCTCCGCTTGCGTTTTTTGCTCGCCAGCGTGTAGTCAAGCGTTTCGCTTGCTATATATAATTATATCACAACGCGCTCCGCTTGTCAACACTTTTTTGCAAATTTTTGCAAATTTTTTTTGCTTCCTTATAAACGCGCCCGGGCGCACGGGTGATGTGCGCGTGCATGCGCGTCCAGCGTGCGCGGAAAGGCGATCTCTCGCGTGCGTGCCTATGCGGTTTTTTCACGCTTGACCGCATAGCAACGGGCGTGCGAGCGCACGCGGGCGTGGTTCTGGTATATGCGTGGGCGTGCGCGCACGGGGACCCGGTTGTCACCCCTTCTCCCACCTCGCAAGGAAAATCCCCACCCCTCCGCATCGTCATATCAAGGCGCGGATGGTCTACAAACATAATTGCAACACCGGCAGCAACGGAGCGCGGAGACGTCCAACCGGCGATCAGCTCCAATGATAAAAACGGGCGTATGCGCCATGGTTACCGCGTTAGCCGATCCCGACAACGCCCCTAAAAAAAATAAGGTGTTTTTCGAAAGAAATTTTGAAAACACTATTGACAATTATACTCCAATGTGGTATAATGAATATGCCACACAGAGGAGAGCCAACGTCTTCCCAACCCGCTCCGCCTCTGGATGAGAAAAAGCTATTGATAAGCTCCTGAGACAGGAGACCTTCACGGCTATTCCTGTCATAGTATTGAAGAAGGTTTTTCTTTTAGGGAACGCGTCCCGGAGCCCCTTATTTTACTGGGGTTCCAAAAAATTTTACAACCACAAAAGTTGTAAATGGTTATTTTTTAGGTTTTTCGGGCTTCAAATTTTCTGCTATTTTTACTGTGCTGGACACCCCAGCGCGAGGAGGTTATACTATGCCTGTTATTCAACATGACTTTTCCAAATTCAAAGTCGGCGCTATTGATGTAACTGCGCTGAAACGTAATACTGACCGTACGGCTCTTGGCTTAATAGCGCCAGCGACAGAGAGCGTGGACGACGCTGTTGTGGTTGAACACTCTGCCGAGCCCATTAAGAAAATGGAAGACATTATGCGGATCTCCCGCTACTTCATTGAGAGAGGGAAGTACCGCGATAACATGCTCTTCATTGTGGGTATTAACTTTGGACTTCGTGTAAGTGACCTCCGGCAGCTCAGGTTCTCCAGTATTATAAATGAGAACTTCACCTTCAAGGAGACCTTCCCGGTTTTCGAGATCAAGACCAGGAACACCCGCGCTAAAAAGAAGAACAGATACGTTACTGTCAACGCCGCCGTTGTTGACGCTGTGACGCTCTTTCTGGAACATACGCCGGGAGTTACGCTGAGCGACTATATGTTCCGTAGCAACTCCAACCACGGCGGCAACCTGAACCGGCCGCTTGACTCCTGGTCAATTGACCGCATATTAAAAGGCGCCGCCCGCGACCTCGGGCTGACCATGCGCGTTTCTACCCACTCGCTCCGCAAGACGTTCGGTTACCACCAGATGGTGATGGGAGGGAATGAATCCAGAACCCTGCTGCTCCTGCAGAAGATGTTCAACCACTCTTCGCCCGCTCAGACGCTCGCGTACATCGGTATTACCGACGAAGAGATTACCGAGGCGTATAAGCGCCTCAACCTCGGAAGCACCGAGAACTACCTGGTTGACAGCAGGGTCGTTGAGAAAGAGGCCGACGTTGGGTAAGAGAATGATGCTCGGCTACATTGTGAGATACGGACACAATTGCGACGGCGACAAATTCGGCTTCCGAGAGTGTGCGTACACCAGAAAGATCACCTCTCGCGGAGACCGTGTATACTCGAAGATGCTTATGTTTCCGGTAGAGCACGAGGACGTTGAGGATAATACAGAGCAGATGAGGGAGAAGGGCTTTGTTTTGGTTGGAGAGCCGTTCTTTCTGGATGAACAGTTGCGCGAGAAGGCGATGGGGTGGGTCGCATGGGCAAACAAAGCAGACCCGAGCGAGTACGACCCCTTTGCCGAATAAATAACGTTTGCGAGGGACACAAATGTCCTCAGCAAAAACACCGGGCTCACCGCCCGGATAAAAAGAAAGGAGACAACCCCTTGGAGAAGCAAAACGACAAGGATGCCCGCGAACAGGATTTCGGTCTGCGGGTAAACCAGCTCAGCCATTTCGAATGGAAGGGCGACACGCTCATTGAGGACACGATCAGCAAGATGGTGGATGAGCACGACAAAGTAATCTGGGATTTGGTTTCGAATAGGTATGACATCGATTTCTCAGACCTCGCGCGATGGGCAAGAAGGAGGCAGATTGCTGATCAGCCAATGGAGGTCAAGCGTCTGCTTGGCGGAGTGGTAATCCGCGCCTCAGGAGGGCGGGAGTATTACGTCTCGGATATTCCCGCGTTTGAGAGTGTAGCCGGCGACGTGTATAACAAAATCACCACCATACACAACGCGACGGTTACGATATGGGAGAACACACACACCGGAGATATTTCATTTGGATGGAGCGGTGGCGAGGACGTTCTCGTGGAGGGCGACTGTGATTGAGTTATGGCCGTAAAAGTATGTGACGCGGTAATGGGCTCCGGAAAGACCGAGAGCGCCATTACATACATAAACGAGCACCCGGATGATAAGTTCATTTATATTACGCCGTACCTGAACGAGGCGGCGAGGATAAAGAGAGGGTGCCCCAACGCTCATTTTACAGAGCCGAGCAACAAGCTCAAGAAGTACAACTTTCAAAAGACGCTTCATACGGCGGCGCTTATTAAAAGCGGATGCAACATTGCCACCACGCACCAGGCATTCAAACACTACACAGGAGAGATGCTTGAGGATATACAGAGGTGGGGGTACACCTTGATAGTCGACGAGAGCGTAGAAGTTCTTCAAGAGTTCGGGTTTCACCCAGACGACCTCAAGATGGCTGTTGACGCGGGGTTGGTTAAGGAGAACAGTGGAGTATATTCTCTGGCCGACGGATTTGACTACCACGGGGAAGCGCTGCGCGAGATGTTTGCCCTGCTGAAATCGAGAGAGCTTGTACGGATTGAATACCGGAAGGTGGAGAATCTGTTCTACTGGACATTGCCCCCGGACTTATTCAGGTCGTTCCGCGATGTGTATGTGCTGACGTATTTGTTCAGCGGCCAGAGCCTTCACCACTTTATGAAGATATATGATATCCCTTACGAGTACATAGGCATACAGAAAACAGATAGTGGGTATCGTTTCGGGCCATATCCCGGGTATACACCGGAATACATTTACGACCTTCCCAATAAGATACACATTCTGCAAAAGAGCAAGCTCAACGAGATTGGGGACGACAAATACGCCCTCTCAATGACGTGGTTCGACCAAAACGAAACGGGTGTTGAGAGGCTCGGAAAGAATGTGAGCAACTATTATAATAATATCTGGAGAGATATTCCCGCCGATAAACGCCTCTGGGGATCATACAACGGCGCGTATAACAAAATAAAAGGCAAGGGATACACGAAGTCGTTTCTTACATTCAACGCCAAGTCCTCGAATGCGTATAGAGATAAAGACTGTCTGGTGTATATCGTCAATCTCTTCATGAACGTTAACGAGAAGATATTCTACCAGATGCATGGGATAGACGTGGACGAGGATAAGTTTGCTCTTTCTGTAATGATACAGTGGATATGGCGCTCGGCGATCCGGGACGGCGGAGACATAAACATTTACATCCCGAGCAGGCGGATGCGAGACCTCTTAGAGTACTGGATAGATACTGTTAGCAAAGGAGGTAATGTCGTTGATGAACTGGCCGTGTGAGATGTGTCTGTTTTTTGATGTGTGCCCCTTGAGCGGAGAGCCGTGCGACGGGTGGACTCCGACAGATGAAGACATCGTGTTTATTGAAACCATCGGGGAAGAAGAGGCGTCGTTCGTACAAGAATGGTTACTGTACATCTCCGAGGATGATGAACCTGAGAAAGACTGGTTTTTATTTTTCGACGTGCTATAAACAATTATACCACGATAAGGTCTGGGGGTAATAAAAATCGGAAAACAGAAGGTATGTCAAAAATACATTTATAAGATACACAGTAGTCGTTTGCGGCGTGAAAGATGGCGCTTGCTGCTGACCCTTCCTGAGGCACGAAGAAACGAAGAGGTGGTATCCATAGCGGATAGCCAGGTGCTTCAGTGGATCGACCAGATTAACCATATGGAAGATGCGGACAGAAGGGCGAAGGCCATAAAGGAAGAGATACGCGCATTGCGTCGTGAGCCGAACAGCGTTCAGAACAAACGGAGGATGCGTGCCCTGTACGAGGAGCTCGACCGGGTGCAGTTCAAGCCCGATTATATGTGTCTCATTATAGACAAGGAAAAGGATTACTACAGGGCGTGCCGCGGGTTTTGGATAAACGGAGTCCGGTATGTACGTCTACTGGGAACAAACGGTGGTATTAAGAACTCTACAATAGTTTTTGTGAGCGACAAAGTCGCAGATGACATAAGGGCTCGAATTGAAAACGGCAGAGATCCGGACAAGGAGCTTGTGCCGGCGAAGCTTGAGGCTTATAAGGCGCTGACGTGTAGCGCGTCGATCCCCGTATCTTCCCCAAAGGGCGTTTTGGTTGTAAACGATATTGAGACGGAGTTTTCATCCGACATTGTATTTCTGACAGATGAGAACGACGGCGAGCCGGAAATGAGAAGCCTGTCTTCTCAGAAGATAAAACTCAACGCCTCTGACGGGTTTGGGTTAATGTGTCCGGCACTCGCGGAAAGATGGAGCGAGGAGCTTGGGCTCGAGTACGTCGTATCCGGGTGCAACACTCGCGCGTCATTTGAGAAGGGCATGGTTTTCACGTTTGACTTCCACGAGTTTGCGGAGCGCGTTGCGAACAATTATATCGTGACGGACGCGTGGGGTGACCGAAAGGACATTCGTGACGTGGAGCTTATTTTGACTACATCGATGTTGAAGCTCTGGGACAGTTATGAAAGTTGCGACGACTACCTTTCTAAGTCTGAACAGAACGGTTATACGTTTCGAATTGCAAAGACATGCCCCGATGCTCTTGAAAATGAGAGGTGTCTGAACTATCAGTTCATACAGCCGTTTGACCTTGACGACGATGATATTGACGAGCTTATTAAGCCCACGATGGACGAGATATCCGACGTGCTGTGTGGAGACTGGAGAAGAGCCATCCTTTATTTGAAAGGGGTCGGCCTGAACGACAAGTCGGTGCTTCGCGCGCCGGACGACTTTGCCAAGGCAATTATGGCGGATGAGAGGGTCTTCGACGATCCGTTTGTGCGGAACTACATATATCAGTCTATTAAGAACCGGATAAACGAGGCGAAGGTGGGCGTGATTAAAGTTCATGGGAATTTTTCAATCGTCTCGGGGGACCCGTATCTTCTATGCCAGCACATCTTCGGGTTAGAGCCGACGGGGCTTCTCAAGGCGGAAGAAATCTTCAACCGATACTGGGTGGACTGCGGTGCTACGGAGCTTATATGTTTCAGGGCACCCATGAGCTGTGAGGAGAACATTCGCAAGGTTGTGCCTGTTGGTAACGAAGATACCTTGCACTGGTATCGGTATATGGACACCTGCACCATCTTCAACGGCTGGGACACGGCGTGCATTGCACTCAATGGGTGTGACTTCGACGGAGACCTTGTAATGCTCACAGACAACCCTGTGTTGCTGAGAAGATACAATCGTCGCCCCGCGCTCATGTGTGTTCAGCGGAAAGCGGCGAAGCGGATACCGAGAGAGGAAGACCTCACCCGTTCAAACATCGAGAGTTTCGGGAACGAGATTGGACAAATCACCAACAGAATCACGAGTATGTATGAAGTTCGTTCGGGATTCGACCGGGACTCCGAAGAATACGAGACGCTGTCCTACAGGATAATGTGCGGACAGCTCTACCAGCAGAACGCGATTGACAAGGCGAAGGGTATTATCTGTAAGCCCATGCCGCGAGCATGGTATAGCAGGCATGACGTCGCCTTAATGGAAGACGGCGACGGCAAAGACCTTTACCGGAGAATAATCGCCGACCGCAAACCTTACTTCATGAGATACATTTATCCGGATCTTATGAAGCAATATAATACATTTATCAAGAACACGGACCGTAATTCTCTGCGAGAGTTTGGTATGACAGTATCGGAAATCAGGAGCATTCCCGACGAGGCCAAGACAGAGCGCCAGAAGGAGTTTCTGTATTACTACGATAGGCACATTCCCGTCGGGATTGGCGCGTGCGTCATGAATAAGATTTGCAGGCGCTTTGAGTCGAGATTTGACGGCATTGTCGGGAGGGTCAATAAGGACTCTGAGTTTGACTACTCCATTCTGAGACTGGACGCCGAATATAGCCCGAGACAGATGCAGTCGCTGAAGAATATATACTTGGATCACAACAGGCGACTGGAAAGTTTTTCTGTCTTCAAAGACTACGAGCGCATAGACGAGTACGACGCGCTGGCAATGAAACTTTCCATTGACGAAGACTTTCGGCGCAGGTGCGATGAGATTTGTCCCAACAGCGCGTCTCTCACAAACATGATTCTCGATATGTGTTATAGGAAAAGCTCTTCCAAAACATTTGCGTGGTATCTTTGCGGCAAAGAAATAGTGGAAGGGCTGTTGCAAAAGAACGGTGGGTATTTAAGCTACCCCGCCCAGGATGACGACGGAGATATATCTTTCGGCGGGCTCAAATTTTCGATTAAAACCGTAGAGGTGACAAATGACGATAGTATTGAATGAAAACGAGTGGGCGAAGGAAATGATTGAGGCTCACTCGTTGGGCAAGAGAGCATTTGAAACGTTGACGAGAGTAGCAAGATATTATCTCGACGAGGGAATGTCAAAGAGAGAAACAAGGCGGATGCTTGATGAGTTTTTGTTAAGGTGCGACCCATCGGCCCCGCTACCTAGGTGGACGGACACTTTAGATTGGGCTCTGAACAGGGCGTTGAAGTCAAAGGCGGTGAAGATTGACTATATACCTATAATGTCCGAAGAGATGGATAAAATAGACGCGCTCGAGGGACGGCAGATTCGCAGGCTGGCGTTTGCTCTGCTTTGCCTTTCTAAGTATTGGGATGTGGTCAACCCGCGCGGCGACCACTGGGTTAACACGAAGCAGCAGGAGATTATGAAAATGGCCAACGCCGAGCCGTCTCTCAGACGGCAGGGTGCTATGTATAACGCGCTGCACCAGCTTGGGTATGTAGAGTTTTCCAAGAAGATAGACAACACGAACGTAAGGGTGTTATTTGGGGGTGGGGAAAATGAGATTATGAGAGTGTCTGACTTTCGGAATTTGGGATATCAGTACCTCATGTTTCATGGAGAGCCGTACTTCGAATGCGAGAATTGCGGGATTGTGACTAAGTATACACCTCCGGAGCGCGGGAGTGGCAGGCGCCCGAAGTATTGCAGAGATTGTGCCGAGGAAGTGCATATGAAACAGATGGTAAATGCGGTGATGCGGTATCGAGGAAAGCCTGCTGCGTATTCTTGATTTTGTTAACAAAAAAAAACACCCGGAGGCCCTTATTTTACAGGGATTCACGGGTGTTTGAGGCAGTACTATAATGAAGGGAATATATATGTTCCTTTACTTTATTTTTTGAACGAAAGGGATATCGCTTGGTAGTTATCAGTAAGGAAGAAAAAGACAAGCTTCTCGCCAGGTTTCCTGACCTTTATATCGTTCGCACGATGAAGGGTGAGTCTAAGCGGCACAGGTATTACTGCGAAGAGAAGTTTCACGCAATGAGGTATCTGGACGAGCTGCGGGGAAAGAAGCCGGCCGCGGATAAACGAGGAGGGGATCGGTATCAGAATCGAAAGAAGACAAGACGAAACTGAACTCGAGTATCACCGCAGGTTGGTTTACGGCAAGCTTGTCGATAAGACGCTCGCCGACGTGGATTACACGGAGATTGCGGAGGCGCTGTACGGCCAGCCGTATGCGAGCGATGTTGCGCGGCGTATGCTGTATGGTAGCCGTCGTACGCTCGAAGTTCTTGACAGAGAAAGAGAATCCGGTGTAGAAGACGACGCTATAGCGGATGAAATAAAGTCTCAAAAGTATGAGCTGCGCAAAGAGAGACAGCGCTTTTTCGACCAGAGACGCGAGCTCAACAAGCTCATCGCCTCCGAGGGTCGCAGGGAACATTTGTATGACTCACTGCGCGAGTCGGCCGCGGCGCTTCGCGAGACGGTCGGAAAAATATGGGAGCACCACGACGCATACCGGAGTCCCGGCTCGACCTCGGACAACGAGGCGGTACTCGTATTCAGCGACTGGCACTATGGAATGATATGCGACAACGTATTCAACCGTTTCGACACGGACACATGCAAACGCAGAGTTCGAGCGGTCGTCGACGGTGCCGTGCGCAGGATTGCATTGCACGATTGCAGCAAGCTTCACGTGGTAATACTCGGAGATTTATTTCACGGAGCCATTCATACCAGCGCGAGAGTTGCGTCCGAAGAGATTGTCTGTGATCAGATAATGCAGGTATCTGAGATACTGGCGCAGGCCATAGAGGAGTTATCTGGGTGTGTCAACCAAACTGTCGTATATATGACTTACGGGAACCACGGGCGCACAGTGCAGCAGAAGAACGACAACATACATCGAGATAATATGGAGCGCCTGATACCGTGGTGGCTGAAAGAGAGATTCTCCGGGAGGGTCAATATCACAATACATGACGAGTCGGAAGATGAGTTCGTGCTGCTTAATGTTGCCGGGCACGATATCTGCGCAGCACATGGAGACCTTGACTCCGTCAGGCATTCTCCCCGACTTCTTACGGCGCTTTTCGAGAGACAGTATGGCGTACACATCGAGCGCATATTGCTTGGTGATAAGCATCATAGAGAGAGCTTCGAAGAGCTTGGCGTGACCGCACAGATATGCGGATCGCTTTGCGGGGTCGACGAGTATGCGAGCAACAAGCGCTTATTCTCCGTCCCCTCTCAGTTACTTTTGGTGGTCGACAGGGATGACGGCGTGGATGCCGAATACAACATATCGGTTGAACATGCATAACCCAAACAGAACCCGGAGCGCCTCTCAACGATGCGTACCATGCCGGGTCGATTAACGGAATTGCGGCGGACGTCTGCGGACTAAGCCTGGGGGAGTCGGATGCGTCCGGCTCCCCTCTAATAATATAAAAGGAGGTGCGGTCTTGCCGAGAAAAACAAAACAAAATTCAATCACTTCACCCGAGCTGCTCGCAAAGATTGCGCCGGAGAACAAATCTTTGATGAACGACTTTCTCGACTATCTTGAGTCGGTCGGTCGAAGCTCGGGAACAATAGACTCATACAAGAACGACATACAAATAGCTTTTGTATGGAACCTTGAGCAGAACGGGAATAAGCCGTTTGTGGACTGGACAAAAAGAAATGTTATTGCCTATCAGAACTGGCTTATTAAGACCAACGAAAACAGCCCCGCTCGGATACGCAGACTGAAGGCCGCCTTGTCATCCATGAGTAATTTCATTGAGAACGCTCTTGACGATGAGTACCCGAATTTCAGAAATATTATTAACAAGATTGAGAGCCCGGTCAACACTCCTGTGAGAGAGAAGACGATTCTTTCAGACGACGACGTTGATAAAATGCTAACGATGCTGGTCGGCGGCGGCAAGGTAGAGATGGCGTGTTTTGTTGCGCTCGCCGCATATGGAGGTCGCCGCAAGGCTGAGCTTTGCAGATTCAGAGTCGACGACTTTGCAGACAACAAGCTTGTGTGTGGAGGCAGCCTCTGGAAGAGCGCTCCGATTAAGACAAAGGGCAGGTCGAACGGAAAATATTTGAACTGCTATACGTTGGTATCGAGGTTTAAGCCGTATCTTGACCTTTGGCTGGAGGAGCGTCGCCGCAGCGGAGTCGAGAGCGTATGGCTGTTCCCAGACCCCAAAAACACCGAAGATATGCTGCCGATATCGACAGTAAATAGTTGGATGAGAACGCTCTCCCGCATGACGGGAGTTGATATATATGCACACAGCTTCAGGCATTATTACACTACCATGTTGTCCAATCAAGGGCTTCCAGACAGTGTTATAAAAGAGGTACTTGGATGGAGCGACATCTCGATGGTGTCGGTATATAATGACCGCTCTACCGAGGACACGCTTGATATGTATTTTGATAAAGACGGGATTAAGAACGTCGGGCAGGCATCTCTGTCCGATATTAGGTAATCCAGGGGAAGGATGAAAGGGTAGATGAACAGAGAAGAATTCGTAACCAAGGTTGCCTCGGTTATGAGAGACAAGGATATAAGGAAGCCCGTGATGCAGCAAAAATGTGTGTTTCACATTTCTGACGACAGCGGCAACTCGAGAGACTTCGCCGTAACGTCTCCCTCTAAGGCGGTACTGTTTACGAGAGATGATGTGAGGGCGGTGATTGATACCTGCCTGCAGGTTATCGAAGAGACTCTGTGTCGAGGCGATGAGGTTAACATCAAAGGTTTTGGAGTACTCGGGCTTAAGTACAGGGAAAAGAGAAGGACGAAGAAGCCGGGGACAGAAGAGTGGGTTGACGTTCACGAAAGATACGTTCCTAAATTTACATTCGGAACTACCTTGCGTATGGCGGCGCGCGTGTATCAGATGTCGTTAAATGACGCCGCCGCAACTGCGCCTATCGCATTCGAAGACGACGACGGAGGCGAGGAAGATGCCGATTGAAATGTCGACCGATAGGGTAATATGCCCAAGATGCGGTATGGCGTACAGCAGGCGTAAAGGCTATTTTTTAGTCAGCTATGCCCCGCTACATAAGGGTATAGGATACATTCCTGTTTGCAAGACGTGCATCGAGGCGATATACAATGAGTATCTAGCTCAGTGTTCTGACTCAAAACTGGCGGTTAGACAGACGTGCCGAAAGCTCGACGTGTTTTGGAGCGACTCTCTGTTTGACGCGGTAGAAAAGAAGGCGACACCCAGGTCTATTGTAACGCAATACATAGCCAAGGTCAATGCGTCGTCGTATGTCGGAAAGTCATATGACGACACTCTGTCTCAGGCAGGCACGCTGTGGGCGTTTGAGAACTCGAAATCAGCCGTTAATGAACCGGCCGCAGCAGAGACCCCTACGGAGGAAGAAACGCCCAAAATAACGCTCGAGGATGTGCCAGAGAAGGTCAAATTATTCTGGGGTCCCGGTTATAGTCCGGAGACATACCTCGCGCTCGAAGAGAGGATGCGATTTGTTGTTGCGCAACTCCCGGAGGGGGTAGACACAAACGACATGGGCGTCTCAACTCTTATCAGACAGATTGCCGGACTCGAGCTTGATATAGCGAGAGACAGGGAGGCAGGCAAGCCTGTCGACCGGAGCGTTACCGCTCTTGATGGATTGCTTAGGTCGGCCAACTTGCGACCGGTGCAGCAGAAGTCAGAAAGTGGAGAGGCGGCGCTGGCAAACACGCCTATGGGCGTGTGGCTATATAGATATGAAAACAAGCGTCCTCTGCCGGAGGTTGACGACGACCTCAAGGACACAAACAAGCTGCTCAAATATGTGTTTGTATGGCTTGGGCATGTTTGCAAGATGCTTGGTAAGAAGAACGGATTCGTAAAGATGTACGAAGACGAGGTGAGCAGGCTGAGGGTCGAGAGACCCGACCTCGACGACGAAGACGACGAGGAGGCTGTGATGGATATTCTCGGCGATGTCGGCGCCACCGTGTATCCGGAGAGCGAGGACGACGATGACGAGGAAAGAGAAGATAGCTGAGGGTGCGGCTTACTGGGGGTCGTATTACAGACATAACCCTACGAAGTTTGTCGCGGACTATCTGCATATCAATCTAAAGTGGTTCCAGAAAATACTCATCACGATGATGTTCTGGTGCCGTGTTTTTATATTCATAGCATTTCGAGGCGCCGGCAAAACATTCCTCAGCGCAGTGTATTGTGTGACGCGATGTATCTTATATCCCGGCACAAGGGTTTGTATAGCATCGGGGACTCGCGGGCAGGCCATTTTAGTTCTTGAGAAGATACTACAAGAACTCAAGCCCCGTTCGCAAGAATTGTGCGCAGAGCTGGACGATAAAGAAACAAAGGTGAACAACACCGTAGGGCAGGTGGTATTCAAGAACACTTCTGTCATTAAGGTGGTCACCGCTTCGGACTCAGCAAGAGGTAACAGAAGCAACGTCTTGCTTCTGGACGAGTACAGGCTTTTGCCCAAGATTATAGTGGACACGGTGCTGGATAAATTTCTTAACTATCGCAGAATGCCACAGTACTCTGAGTTAACCGAAGAAGAGCGTAAGGCGGAATATAACAAAGAAAAGAACCTGACGATGTATCTGAGCTCTGCGTATTTCAAAGATACGTGGGCTTATAACAAGTGCGAGGACGTGTTCGAGGCAATGACGAGCGGACACAAGCGACAGTTTGTCTGTGGCTTCCCGTACCAGCTTGGGCTGGAAGAGGGCATCCTCGATCCCGAGAAGGTTCTTGATGACATGACCGCCTCTGACTTCAACGAGATAAGCTGGATGATGGAAATGGACGCGCTCTGGTATGGATCGGAGGACGGAGCATTCTTTGACTTCCCGTCGATATCAAAGAACAGGCGTATTCAGTATCCGATGCTTCCGGACTCCGTATCGTCTAGAGTGCCGGGAGCCCCACAACTTCGTATCCCTCCGAAGGAGAACGGAGTTAAGAGAATTCTGTCCGCAGATATCGCGCTGATGTCGAGCCGCAAGAACAACAACGACGCGACAGCTATACTAATTAACCAGATGACGCCAACCAAGGCGGGGAGATACGTCAGCAACTTTGTCTATGCTGACACTCAAGAAGGACTCAGAACGGAAGAGCAGGCGTTGATTATACGCAAGTTGTTCGACGAGTTCGATTGTGATTATATCGCTCTTGATACTCAGGGAATAGGGCTTGGTGTATATGACTGTCTCGCAAGAGATATTGTAGATCCGGAGACGGGAGAGGTTTATCCCGCTATTTCCTGTTGCAATAATTCCGAGATGGCGTCTCGGTGTCTTGACCCCAACGCAGAACGCGTCATATGGTCAATAAAAGCGAACGCCGAGATGAACTCGAATTGCGCATTGCTCGTCAGGGAGGGATTGCGCAATGGGCGCATCAGGCTTTTACAGTCTGAGTTCGAGGCAAGGCAAACCCTCTCCGAAATCAAGGGCTTCGGCTCCCTTAGTGAGAGTGAGCAGATGAGGGTGCTTTTGCCATACATTCAAACGACGCTTCTCGTGGATGAGATGACGAAGCTTCAGCATGAAGAAGCGAACAGGAAGATTAAGATATTCGAAAAGGCGGGTATGCGGAAGGACCGTTACTCCAGTCTTTCATATAACTATTACGTTGCGGTGCAGCTTGAACAGCAGATGAACAAGAGGTCGTATGTGGAAGACCACATATCAGACCTGTTTGTGGTGAAACCGCCATCATACAAAGGAAGGAGGTACCAGGGCATAAATGGCCGATATTAAAAAGAGAACCGCGCCTGCGCTTGTAGCAGAGACGGCGGACGATACCAAGAAAGAAGATTTTGTTTCTGAAATCGGGATATCTGAAAAGTTCGCAGAGTTATTTGCAAATAGGGCGCACATCAGATTCAGGGATTTGAATCGAAACTATAGGGGCTGCTTTTTCCCTAAGTACTCCAAAGAGGATATAACGGAATATCTGCGCAACCCGCGCCTGCACGAGAAGCAGTTGCGCGACGCCGTACGGTATATATACGGAGCCAGTCCGCATTTCCGCAGAGTCATTCAGTACTTTACGGGGCTGACGGACTTTTCATATATTGTAGAGCCGTACAAGATAGACCCGAAGAAGGCCAATATCAAGACTACAAACAGCAACTACAGGAAGACGCTCAATGCGCTTTCGTCGATGGGTATTCCGACACAGTTCCCGAAGATACTGACCGTATGTCTCAGAGAGGACGTATTTTTCGGTACGCTTTGGGTGGTGGGGGATGATATCACCATACAGCAGCTTCCGAGCGACTACTGCGCAATTTCCACAATAGAAGGCAATGTCTTCAACGTCGATTTCGACTTTTCGTACTTTGACTCACGCAGGGACAGGCTGGAGTACTACCCGGAGGAGTTCAAGAGAAAATACGAGATATACCAGAAGAGCATGCTAAAGAGTAGATGGCAGGAGCTGGACTCCCCGACATCATTTGCTATCAAAGCAAACGCGGATATACCCGGGTACGCCCTGCCTCCGTTTGCCGGTATCCTCAGAGAGATATACGAGCTTGAGGATTACAAGATTCTCAAGATGGAGAAGACGGAGCAAGACAACTACGCCTTACTCAATATGATACTGCCGATGGATGATGACGGCAAGTGGTTGCTTGACCATGATAGAGCAAAAGACTTCTGGCGCAACCTCGACGCGGTACTGCCCGATATGATTGGGTCTGTTCTCAATCCCATGAAGATAGACAAAATAAGTTTCGAGAAGACGAACAACGGAGACGCGGATACAATTGCCGACGCCGAGCAGAGTCTGTTCACGGCGGCGGGCGTCTCTTCTCTGCTGTTCAACAACCCGAAGGCATCCGCAAACGCCCTGCTTCTGTCGATTAAGGCAGACCAGTGCATGACATACGGCATTGTAAAGTCAATTGGCGACATGGTCAATAGGTTCATTCAGGCACAGACGTATGGTGCTCACTTCAAGGTTACATTCCTTGATGTCTCTCCGTTCAATCGGAAAGAAGTTGGCGACGCGTATCTCAAGGCGGCAACATACGGCATCCCGACGATATCCGCTTATGCGGCGTCTCAGGGAATAGGACAAGCCGAGCTCGACACGATGAGCTTCCTCGAAGGGGAAGTCCTCGGGTTACAGGATATGTTCAGACCCATACAGAGTTCCTCGCAGATGAGCTCTGACGACCTTGAGTCGGGCGGAGCCACCGACGAGGGAGGAGCGCCCCCGAAGGACATGGAGGACTTGACAGAGTCCGGAGAACAGAACAGGGAGGACGCATAACATATGTTTGTTTACGTTTTCAGCCAGTCGGACGCCGAGGATTTGCTCGATGCGGGCTTTACCCTGATGCTCGTTGTCGAATCTATGGGAGCGTACCTGTTTGAGAACAAAGACGACGCGGAGATCGACTGGGATAATATAGAGCATGTTTTTACAAACACGCTCTCTTTTTGATAGGAGGACGATGCGATGGATAGAGTACTTACCATCACATTTGAGTCGTCCATCACCGACCTTTGCGAGGTTAACTCTTCATTTGACGCCGGGGTGCTCAGAATAGCATATGCCGGCGAAAACAGAAACGGAAGCTATATTTCAAAGGAGGCGTTCGAGAGCGCCATACCGACGATATATAACGTGCCGGTCGTGACGCACTACAACAGAGAGGAAGACTCCCTCGGCGGACATGACATGGAGCTGGTCAGAGACGCTGATGGCAATCTCGATTTAATCAACCTGACCACGCCGGTAGGAGTTGTTCCGGAGTCCGCAAAGTATTGGTGGGACACCGTGGAAGAAGAGGACGGGACAGAACACGACTACCTCTACACAGAGGTTCTTCTTTGGAAGAGGCAGGAGGCTTACAAGAAAATAAAGGAAGACGGTGTGGTCTCCCATTCGATGGAGATAACCGTTAAAGATGGGGAGCGGAAGGACGGAATATATTATATCAACGATTTCGAGTTTACGGCGTTTGCGTTGATAGGTGTTGAGCCGTGCTTCGAGAGCTCCAGTCTGGAGGTATTCTCGGCGAGAGAGTTTAAGGCCATGCTTTCTGATATGATGGATGACCTGCGCCAGACATTTACATCAGTCACGCCTGTGACGGCACACGCCGCTGCAGATGATGATATACACCCACAAAAAGATCAGACGGAAGGAGGAAGGACGGAGTTGGAAGATAACAACGAGAAGATGGAAGTCACGGTGGAAGAGTCCGAGGCTGAAGTCGTCGAGCCCGAGGTCGAGACTCCCGAAGAGGAAGTTGCGGAAGAGCCTGCGGCAGAGGAGCCTGAGGTCGAGGAACCGATAGCCGAGGAACCGGCAACCGAGGATTCTGCGGCGGAAAATCCGGAAACAGAAGAGTCCGGAGAAGCAGCCGAAGACGATGCTGAACCCGAATTTGAGCTTGCGTGCAATATCGTAGACGCTCTGAGACGGGCACTCGATAGCGTGAAGGCTCACGACGAGTACGGTGAATGGAATAAGTACTGGTTCGTGGATTTCGATCCCGACAAATCCGAGGTCTATGCCGAAGACACCGAAAACTGGCGTCTTTACGGCATGTCTTATACGATGGACGGCGACAACGCCGTTATCGACTTCGAGAATCGCGCTCTGAAGAAATGGGCTATAGTCGATTTCATCGGTGAAGACGACAGCGACCCTCTTTCGTCTGTATTCGAAACGATTTCGAAGCAGGTGGCTGAAGGTCGTGCTGCGAAGAGCGAACTCTGCTCTCTTCAGGAGGAGACGGAAGCTCTGAGAAACTACAGAGACCGGGTTGAAACAGAGGCAAAAGAGCAGGCGAAAGCCGATCTCTTTGCACAGTTTGCTGACCTTGAGGGCAACGAGATGTTCGAGGCTCTGAAGGCCGATGAGTCCGACACGGATATTTCCGTGCTCGAAGAGAAGTGCTATGCGCTCCGCGGGAGAATGAATGCGCCTGCGAAGTTTGCACGTGAAGTCAAGACTCCCCGCATTAAGGTTAATGACGAGAGAGTAAACGATTCAAAAGATGAGCCCTACGGCGACCTGTTCGCAAAGTACGGCGATAAGTAATTTTACATAGGAGGAAAAACAATATGGCATACGGTGTAGTTCGCACTGACAACATGCAGGGTACCGATGTCCGCGAAGGTCTCGTCTCTATCGAGTATCTTGGCGCAGACGGCAAGACCCCTACCGCCATCGAGAACGGCAATGTTCTTAAGGTTGGCGCTCTCAAGGCCGGCGAAAGAGAGATTCGCGTCGGCGCTGCTGTGGCAGCAAACACTCCCCTTAACGAGGTAGTCCTCGTTGCTTCTCCCGAGGTCATGTATGACCCCCGCAAGAGAAGTCTTGACGAATTCATTAACGAGGCGGGCGTTCCCGCGAGAGCTTATCGTATCCACTCTGGAGACATCTTCTCCGTTACCAAGGATGCGCTCGCAGGCAAGTCGTCTCCCGCAGTTGGCGACGTTGTTGAGCTTGCCGCTGGCACTAAGCTGAACGTTGCTGGCTCCGCTACTAACGGTTCCACTGTCGTTGGCAAAATCCTGGCTATCGACGTAGTTGGCAATTACACCTACTACGCTATCCAGGTAGCATAACAAGGAAGGAGGATTACAGTAATGGCAGACATGACGAACATTGTTAAGCTTGCGATAGACAATCGCAGGGGCTCTGTGGAGAAGTATTCTCTTTCCGAGTCCAACAAAGTTCTGAGAGAGGCTCTCGTTGACGTTAACAACGGCAAGACCACTCTCGACATCAGGGCTATCCGTGATGGCAAGTGCCCTGAACTCTTCGGTTTCATCGAAACCGTTATTTCTCAGTCCATCATCGATGAGCTGCAGAACGATGACTACTTCATGAGCATGGTCGACATGCGCAACGTTCCGGACGGCGACCAGAACCTCTTCATCGTTGAGGACAACGACCTCTACGTTGTTGACGACGCCGCTCAGGGCACTCTCGGCATCAGACGCC
>Ga0326512_10001270_pt1 | contig 19900 bp, 23 predicted proteins | sample 1_2617_0518_D_FD_203652 | JGI IMG/M metagenome (GOLD analysis project Ga0326512, IMG submission 203652) | Bovine rumen microbial communities from UC Davis, California, United States - 1_2617_0518 | ecosystem: Host-associated > Mammals > Digestive system > Stomach > Rumen | place: USA... | reverse complement strand
ACGTCTTTCGCCATTCATCCACATACGAAGATATTGCGGTGTAATTCCTATATGTCTGCAAAAAATAGTTTTAGGCAAATCTAAATCCGCTATGAATTTCTCTGTTCGTTCAATTAGTTCTTTGTTCTCCATTTTCCTAATCCTCTTTCGGTTAATATTTCATAGTTTCGAAACATGACAACAAAAAAAAATAAAGATGCCCTAACGGACATTCTCTTTTCTACCATATATGAAAAATCGCTTTTCCAGAAACCAACATCAAGAAATCCCAAAACTTGCCTATTAATGGCGGTTTAGTGAACACTTATTATGTCAACTATCATCAACTAACTTTTAGGCTAGTTCTACCCAAAAAATAAAGCCATCTGTTATGAATGGCTTTACTTTTCTTATTAGAGATAGATATCATAGGAAACATATTTATATAGCGGATTGTATCCTATAACAAGAGCATACCGATCACACCCATCATTTTCTTTTAATTCTGGAATAAGGCGTTCTGCATTTTTATAAATATATAACAATTCCCTATTTGTAATATCTAATAATATAGGAAATGAAAATTCAATATGCTTTTCATATCGTAATTTATCTAGTATTCTATTTTTTACCCAGAATTTAATTTCTCTGTATATTCTAAATTTCCTTTTCATCTTCCTTTTCATTTTCATTTTTCTTGACATTTTAATCTTCCTTTCTGATTATAATTTATCGGTTTATGCTGCTATATCTTCCCAATTCTCCTGCACCATCGTAAAGAAAATCGTGAATGCATCTTTGAAGGCTTTCAACTCGCTCTCTGTCAACTTGTACCACTGATGAACTAGAAGCGAACGTTCGTTGCAATCCCAGGTCATATCGACCAAAACTGTATTTTTGACTTTGATTGTAGCTGTCATTACATCGTAGTTGTTTCCGGTCACTCGCTTAATGTCGATGCCATTAATTCTTCTGCTTGCCATTGTTTTAATTTCCTTTCCTTATTGTTGGTTGGTAGTTTTTATTTGATGGTCTTACTATACCACGCCCAAAACAGAAATGCAAGCACATTTTAAATTATTTTCTGACAACTGCTGTATTATTGGTACATCTCTGTATTATTATCTGATTTTGTGCTGTATTATCAGTACATCGCTAAACAATTCAAGCCACAAAAGGAAAAATAAAGGCACTCACTCTTTTAAGTGAATGCCCTTAATCGGATTTAGAACATTGATCGAACAGTGATTGTTTGTCGTTCTTCAATGCCATATTCGCTATTTCTGCCAACCAATTCAAATGTCTTGCCAATGGCGTTAGTAGTATCAATGCAGATTGTTACCTTGTCAGAAGTCCATGAAACTTTTGTATTGGCGTTAGTACGTCCACGCCATGTCTCATTTTCAATGGCAAACGTGATAGGAATGTCGCTGACTGTTTCACCGTTATTCTTTACGGAGTAATTCAATTCTTCATCAAAACCATAATAGACAAGTTCACATTTATCAACTATCAGTTTGATTCCTTCTTCCGCTGCTTGTTCGCTAACTTGCGTTGTTGACGTTTGAACGCTAACATGATCATTCGAAAGTGTGAAATAAACCTCACCTAAACCAACAAAGGAAATAACGCCATCTGAATCAACTGTTGCAACTTGTGAATTGCTGGATTCATAAGTGATTTGTTCATCCGTTATTTCTCCATTTAAAGTTGATTTGGCGTTTAGTTCGTGGCTATCCGATACTGCATAAGAAGACGATACATCGTCAAAAGAAATGCCATAATCAAATGAAATGTCGGTATCGCCATTGATTTCCATCTGGATGTAAACTAAACCATCAATGTAAAAGATATTAGTAATTTTCCACGTTCTACCCCACACGTTAAAGAGATCGTTGATTTGCAGCTTGCGTGAAATCTCGCAATCCTGGGTAATGGCTAATGTGTTGCCATCAATAAGAGAAAAATATGTTCCGGAAATTTCCATGCTGTTGTTTACCTTCTCAGCATAGAACGGAAGTCCAAAAACTTCACCGCTATTTGCGTTGATTTCGCCATTAGTCCGGATAAGTGCAGACTTGAAATAAACGCCATTTTCCACTGTTTCACGATTAACCGCTATGTATGTTTTGCCATTGACGTTGACAAGCGTTCCTTGCTGACATGGCGAATCTACATCGTAGAACATAAGCAAAGTGTCTCGCTTTTGAATGCCATCGGTATAACGTCTAAAGAATGCTCGATAAGAAGAACCACCATAGAAATTTGATACTGCGATTTGTTCTCTATTCATCGAATCATTGAATTTGTTTTGTACAAGTGTGCTGTGAAAATTCATTTCCGCACCTTCTTTCATGCATTGTAAAACAAGTAAGAGACAATGCTATTAGCAGTTCCGTTTTCCGCTTTTAAGCGGTCAATTTCGCTTTGTAATGCGTTCATGCGCTTTTGAAGATTGGATGCTGCTGCGCTTGTGGTTGCAAATTCTGTCTCTACTTTCATATACAAATCAATGTTCATTAAGAGCGAACGACAAACGCCATAAACCGTTTCAAGCAGCTTGATTTCATCGTTTTGGCGGTCATACTCTTCTAAAGGGTCTAGCCCATGCTCTTCCAAAAGCTGTGAATATGCGTTGTCGCTTTCAGTGAAGTATTGTCTCTCGTTAAGTTCTAAATAAAGTCTTTCTAAGTTTGTCATAATTTGCCTTTCTAAAATTTTTTTCGGTGATTATTTTTTGGGTTACGGGGTGAGCGGATTTCCGAAATGGGGGTTAATTGTTGAAACATTCACAAATAATTACACAATTCTGTATTATTCTATGGTTTTGTGTGCTATTAGAGTTAATTAACACACAATTTAGCTGTATATTGCTTGTTTTCTGCTTTAGTTTGTCGCTTGTTAATGCTCTTTTGCTTTTCTCTTTTGGCTTTTCCAGCGGTTCAAACATCATTCAAAGTGTTATTCGATCTAATTTTACAGAGTGCTTTTCATACATCCATCATTGAATAGTATTCTGATTCATGCAGCTTGTACGGCCTTCAAACGTTGTATTATGGCTTTTTAGTGCGCTATTTAGCCGTTTAAGACGGTTTATAGCTTCTTCTTGAACATTTCCCCATAAACGCATGAAAAGCCGTTTAAATCGCTTTTAATGCGTTTCCAAACCGCTGTAAATGTCTTTTTGTGTTGCTCTTGTTCTTCTGCTTGTGCTGCTTGTCCGGTCTCGCCTTGCTTACTACTATGATCATACATCAATCAATACATTATCATCTGCTTTGTTGTTTGTTCTTTGTGTTGCTATTCGTTTGTTGTCGTTCGCTTCATCGTTGTATTGTTGCGTTGTCGCTCTTTGTTTAGTGCTTGCAAGTCTTCCTTGCTTGCTATCTGGTAAGTTCATACATTCCAGAATCAAAACAATCTAAACCGCATAAATAAAAATATATTTATCCTTGCTCAATTCTCCAAATATATTTACTGCTTTGAAGCTGTATAATATAGTTTTTCTTTACGTGGTTTATTCTGCTTTGATTCTTTAAGATGATCATGCAGCACAAACCGAAACACTTTAATCCAGAATATTCTTTTAAACTATTTATCTTTTGTTGTGTATCATTCCAGTGATTCACCTAATCAATAAATAGTATTCGATCATCAAACCATTGAAGAGAATTAATAAATCATTCTCTGATAAATTCAAATATAAAAACAGCATCGGAGAATGTACCAACATCACCCAGGAAGACAAATAGAAACATGATCATTGCATCTGCTTCTTTTATCTGCTTTCATGTTTTCCGGTCTTCTTATGTCTCTTCTTCTGCTTTTCCTTTTGTGGCTATCTGCTTTCGGTCTTGTGTCTTCTTCTTTTGTCTTTCGGTCTTGTGGCTTCTTCTTCTGTCTTCTTCTTTGTCTTCTATTACTTTTCCTTTTTCGGCTATTCGCTTTTGTGCTTTGTGGTTTCTGTTTGTGTCGTTCCGGTCTTCTGCTTTGTCTTCTGTCTTCTTCTTTCGCTTCTTCTGTCTTATCGTCTTCTTTAGTCTTCTGCTTTCGCTTCTTCTATCTGTCTTCTGTATTCTGCTTTGTTTATCTATCTTCTGTCTTCTTTTATTTGTTTCTATCTTCTTCTATATTGGCTTGAATAATTCCGCTTTAGTTTTCTGCCTACACAAAAAAAAAGAATGGCGGTTCATTCACCGCCATTGATTTTTTTTTATTCTTTGGTTTATCTCTTTGGTATGATTTCATACTTTACATCAATGATGCTATCATCAAAAATGCTTTTCGTTTTGTTGTCGTACATAACCATTGATGCATAATCTCCAATCATCCAATCTTCTACACCGGAAAACTGCCATTCATAACCGACACCATCGCAAACCGTTACAAGATCGTTTTTTCTGTCTATCTCCGTTACTATTGCGGTTTTTGCATAGACGTTATCCGGATTAATCTTTGTTTGTGCTTTAGCACCGCCACCGATTGAAAGTGTAGCCATCATCATAATCAATGCTCTTTTCATTGTTCTTTTCTCCATTCTTTTTAGCTGGTTAATAGAAACTAGAATGCTACACACTGTATAGCGTTCAATCTATATAGTGTGTAGCGGTTCAATCGGTTTAGAAGATTTCAACACATCCATTCTCTGTAAAAATGTAATGTCCTTCAAGATTCATGTCACGACCTAACGCATCGAAATCGAAATAGTATCTAAGTCTTTCGGGGATGCTTTCAAGTAGTCCGGTTTCATCTGCATATTGTTCCGCTACATCTGCCATGTCGTTACATCCAGAATAGAAAGTGTATTCTCCATCGTTGTACTTTTCAATAGCTTCTTCAAAAGTGTATCCAGCTTCAAGCATTGCCCCGATAATTTCCGCTGCATCATCGTCTTCTAACGCTTCGGCAAGTTCGTTAAGATCGTCAATGTTATCATATTCGCCTACTTTAACGCCATTAATATCTGTTTCATAGTCCGTGATAAAAGTCTCTTCATGGTACTCGTCAACGCCAATTCTGATTTTTACGGCTTCAAGATCGAAAGAAGATACCGGAAGAGAAACCCATTCACCAGCGAGAACGCCTTCATTGTAGAGACCGAGATTTGTTAAGAAGATATTCAACATTGCTTTTTACCTTTTGTACCGTTATAATGTAGGTACATCCTTTCTTTGTGGTGTAAGCCGTTCGTGGTAGGTTGGTAGCTTTCCGAACGGCTTTTTGTTTTGTTGTGCTAAATATACACCTATTATGAGTGTATGCCAATATCGGAATAATCAACAAAATATACACTTGTTTTTAGTGCATATTGTACACTTGTAATGAGTGTATATATGATGTATAATCATCTAAACCACTAGAAAGGAAGGTAAATAACATGATTAGTTATTCTCTTGATGTACTTGCAGCTTTAAAAGAAAAAGGTTATTCAACTTATAGAATCCGAAAAGAAAAGTTAATCGGAGAAGCGCAACTTCAAAAACTGCGATCTAATGAACTTGTCAGCAAGGAAACATTAAATACGCTTTGCAAACTGTTAAACGTTCAACCTGGGGAAATATTAAAATACATTCCCGATTCAGAATAATGATTTAAAAGCTATCTCTAATGGGGGATAGCTTTTTTAAACTCAATTTTTAGAGTCAAATTTGAATTTTTAGTGTATAGGTATATAAATATACCTTGAAACAATAAAAACGCAAATTTGAAGCCAAAAAGCCACTTTTAACCTAGTATGCACCACTTTTTAATTCTAGTTTGTAGCTGCTAATTTGAAGATGCAGATAAACCGCTGATCATATCCGGAAGAATCCAGTAATAAAACTTTTATTTTATGGTCTTCAAATCTTCTGTTTTCTGGTACCGTTTCAACGTCTAATTTAGTACAAAAAGTAACGTTTAATAATTTAGTACCAAAAGTTGTTGACATAAGGCATTTTTCATGCTATTATGCCGATAACACCAATAACGATGGTTAGTTTTGAATACTGAAAGGAAGGAAACGCCATGTGTAAAGTAATAGGTTATTGCAGAATATCAACCAAAAAGCAAAGCATAGATCGACAAATAAGAAATATAACCGCTGCTTATCCGGATGCACAAATTGTAAAAGAAGCCTATACAGGAACTAAATTAGATCGTCCGGAATGGAAAAAGGTTATGAGACTTGTTAAATCTGGAAAAGTTCAAACCATAGTCTTTGATTCAGTTTCTAGAATGTCACGAAATGCAGAAGAAGGATTTCAATTATATCAAGAACTTTTCAATGCTGGTATTGAATTAGTATTTCTCAAAGAAGCATACATTAATACAGCGACATATAAAAAGTCTCTTGAAAATGCAGTTCCAATGACCGGAACAAACGTTGATTTCATTATTGAAGGAATTAACAAGTATTTAATGTCACTCGCTAAAGAGCAAATCACACTTGCATTTGCACAAGCCGAAAAAGAAGTAAACGACCTACACCAAAGAACAAAAGAAGGCATAGAAACGGCTAGATTAAACGGTAAACAAATTGGTGGCGTAAAAGGTGGAAAGTTAAACGTAAAGAAATCCAAAAAAGCGAAAGAAATAATTCGCAAGCATAGCAAAGACTTTAACGGAACACTTGAAGATGCAGAAGTTATTAAACTTGCAGAAATTAGCCGTAATAGTTACTACAAATACAAAAGAGAATTGAAGAATGAAGAATAAACCAAATCAAAACCCACAAATAAATAAAGGCACTCGCAAGAGTGCTTTTATTTTGTCGATCAATTCATCTGCTGCCATCCATCCAGCACAAGCACCATTGAATCAAGGCTTGAATCATCCAGAATCGAAAATCATTAATTTTCTGAATCTTCGAAAAATCCGCTTGCATGGCCATTGTTCAAACGGTCTTCACTTCCGGAAAATTGAAACGGATAAATCACGATCTGAAAATTTCCCCAATTCCCCCAGGCGGTTAAATCGGTATCACTTCAAATTCCAATCAAACAAACCGGATAAGAACAATTTCAAAAATTCCCCATATTGCCACTACTACCATATATATTTAATCGTCTTCTGGATGATTGGAAAGTTCAGAAAATCCCCCATTCACATATTCGCCTTGATGATCAATCTAAACGGTCACAGCAATTTGAAAATCCATTCATTGATAAATAACCGCTGCATGATTCTACTGATATACGGTTATTCTCCAATCAATCAAAATCACCGCCATAAACCACCGACAAACAAAAAAGTGTGAAATCCATTCCTTCAATCTAATCTTTGTATTACCTATCAAATTAAAATCCACCGCTGGAAAATCCCATAAAGAAATACTCTTGCATTCTTGCACGATCTCAAATCAGATTGATTTTCTTATATTCCGCAAAAACAAATCAGCGATAAACCGCCACCCAAAATGGCCGGTAAGCAAAAAAGCATGATTCTTTGAATCTGGATGATACAATTTTCCTGTCAATCTGGATTCTCAGAACGTCACAAGCAGAAATGCACCAAATCAAATGCAGCTTCAAATTATCGCTTGCATTAATAATTGTCGCTTGAAAAATCCACGATAAATCTAAATTGAGAATTTATCATTGTCGGCACTCGCAACACATTGAAGAACATAACGAACCAATAGCAGATTCAGTAAATCAAAATCCTGTAATTCTATCCGCATGATCAAAAGAATCTTTCTTTTGCCAATGGCTTTTAGCCAATGGCAAACATGAACCACAAAGGAAAGTCACAAATGATGAATCTGAAAAATCCTCATATCTTTTCTTTGTGGTTTAAATCGCTTGTGCGGTCATATCCTCTTACATTCCATGATTCAGCACACAATTAAAGATGAATCTTCTTAATTCTTCTCTTCTGGTTTCGAATCTTATCATAAATCCATTTTGAACAAATCACTTAATCTGCATCCATACATTTTGAAGAACTAACACGATCTAAAGCCAACATAGAAAAGAAGATATATACTATCTGCATTTGTGCGCATGTCACTATTACGGATATGCGCTTTTGTAACTTCCGGAAAAATCGCAAGTTCATTCAAGCTGTAATTCTCCACTAAATAAATGAAAAAATTTCAGCAAATGATTTTTAACTGCTACTCTGCAATGGGGTTTATAAAAAATCTGGTAAATGCTTTTTTGTGCGCTTATCCGTAATGGGGTTAATTCAAGTCCATGCAGAAAAATCTAGCATATTCTTATTTGTGGCTTACCCTTAATGGGGTTATGCGAAAAATCCGCATTATGTTTCGATTGCCTATTCAATCCTAAAGGGGTTGAAAAATCCCACGTTAAACCATTACCACAATATCATTGATTAGGGGTTATCCAGCTTCAAACCACATTTAAAAAATCAACATAATGATTCAAGCGATCATTCCTGTCATTAGGGGTTAAAAATCTTCCTACAATCCCACAATGCAGCATAGCCAATAAGGGGTTATGACAATAGCTTTTTGTCTTCCGGAAAATCCAACATGGAAAATATCTTTTCAAAGCCTAAATGCAGTATGATTGTATAGGGGTTATCTAACCGTTACAAAATTCTGCATGATTCCATTTCTGAATTTACTCTTTTATGGGGTTATCCACGATCAAAAAATCTGCATCTTTCCTTCATCTGGTTTACCCTTGCATGGGGTTATTTAATTTAAAGCTGTAATGCGCTATGCAGATTTAATTATCTTCCGGAAAACCCACAATCAACAAAAGCTGTAATTCTATCTTTATGGGGATTCAGAAAAATCTTTCCAAAACCCTTAAAGCGTAAGAGCAAATAAGGGTTAATCCGTTTCCATATCTCTTTTCCTGTTGTGGTTTAAAACCTTGCAGATACAAAACCACTAGCAGAATGATTCTCTATTCCGGAAAAAATTTCATTAACTGCAATTCGTCAATACTGCTTAATGGGGTTACTATCAAAAGCCATAGCCAATAGCGGATTCCGAAAATAATCTTATTACTATCAAAACCACCAATAAAGATATAAGGGGATTAGTAAAACTGCACAATTTTCTTACATACCAAAAAGCAATTTTGGTAATTTTGCATAAATAATAGTGCTGAACCAACGAGCGATTCAACACCATTTAGTAAAATTGCACAAATAATAATACTATTTATCGCTTATTTTGTACATATTGCACAAATAAAATAGTATGAATTTTTCAGATTTTTTGTGCAATTTGCACAAATAAATGGGTCAAAAAGTGTAAATTTTTGGTAATTATTACTAACAAATCCACACTAAACCGTGAACAACATTCTCTTTTCCCAATTCTTCACATTTTCCCTAAATCCACCAATATAACCTCTGACCGCCAAAACCCAAAAACGCATACGAAAGTACAGCGAATTACCGCCAAACCGAATAACCGTAAAAAGCGGATAAGAACGAAACATTTTCCTTCATTGGTTTCTTACCGCCAAAAAAGCCAAAAGCGGAAATGCAGCGATGATCAACCGGAAAAGCTATTCGATACTTCTTCAAGTAATATGCTATGAGATACTTACCGCCAAAAAAAGCCATGTGATACTTACCAGCGGAGAAATAGCAATGCGATACTTATAGCAGATAAATTGTAATGTGATACTTACTGCAAGTAATACCGTAATAAGGAACATACTACCAGTAATATTGTAATACACTACTTACTTTCAGTAATATTGTAATACACAGAATATTATAAGTATTATTGTAATAAGATACATACTGAAAGTAATATTGTAATACACAGAATATTATTAGTATTATTGTAATAAGAAACATACTAACAGTAATATTGTAATACACAGAATATTTTTATAATATATATACAATATTATTGTATATACTATTAACCAATAATATAGTAGTTACACTACTATATTATTGGCACATAGTTATTCTTTATAGTAATACTATATTATTGTATATATAAGAATAACTATGTGACAATATTTATATATATTATATTATATATATATTATAATTATGGCGTGCAATCTTTCCACACTTTTTCTCTGATAAACCGCCAAAAGAAGCGGAAATTCATTTCCGAACTAGAAAATAGACAGATTCAGCACATTTCCCTTGTGGTTTCCAGCTTGCATTTATGCATCCATGCGCCGAAAATTTAAAACCGCCAAAACCGTATTTAATTTTGATTTTCCTAACCGATTTTCAAAATTAGCGGTTCAAACGAATATTCATGCGCCTAAACCGCCAAAATCAAAAATCAATCCAAAAATCTGCATTTATGTCTCAGTAGCCACCAATCCGATAAGCGGTCACTTTATTCATTGTCTTCTGCTTGTCGTTCTTCCGCTTGTGGTTCTTCTGCTTCTTCCGCTGAATAGATCGAATTTCCTTCTGCTTCAAGTCTGCTGATTTCCTGGGATAAATCGGAAACATACGGAGATTGTTCAATAAAAGTCCGTTTTGACAATGCACCGATGCTAAACTGCTTGACCATATTTTCAATGTCGTTTACTCTGTCAATCGGTCTCGTAAAGTTGAACGTGCAATTCAGTGTTTCATATTCTTCATCTGTCAGCGGTTCGACTAACAATTTCCGCATTGCATCCCATCTTTTATAAAAACCTTCGAGCAACGAATTAATATTCTGCTTGCCCTTGTTTTCTGTCATTTGGAAAATCAAAGAAGTTGTATTTTCAGAAACGTTCGCAATGTTCGATTGACCAATGATTGAAGAAGGGATACAAGCACACATATTGAATTGCTGGTAAAGCTGATCTAACTCGTACTTAATCATTTCATAATCCATTTCCGAGTTTGCCCACTTGAAATCCTGTCCTTCATCGACATTCAAAATCGCTCCAGCGACATTGGAATTGATACAATCATTTTCTGTCACCTTCTGACCTTGAATAACGCCAATAGGATTTAATGAAAGCGTGGTAACTGCATCATCTATCTTTGAAATCAAATTCTCGATTTTATCCATAATAGGGATTAAATCATTCGGCAATGCATAGCCGTAATTATCGTATACATCTCTTTCCATTGCAGCATAGTGAATCGGAAGTCCTGTCAAGTTGATTGATGAATCTATCAAATCAGTTCCAATGTATGTGTCAACGTGAGTAGGATAATAAATGGTATAATGTTCTTTTTCGTTATTATCTTTCCAATACTCGACAAAATATCTGTACTGATTATTGCTGTCATAGATTGGATATGCATCTGTATTCCGGAAGACTTTTGACTTAATCTTACCGTCTATGTCCTTATATACATATTCATAAGCATTCCCATAAGTCATTAAGTTGTATAAGATTTCCCAATCTGTTTTAGTGTATAATCCTCTCTTATAGATTTTAGAAAATACTTCTACTGCATGGGGGTTTCCGGTATAAGACGGATTTGAGCCGACCAAATAAGCGACATGGAAATTTAATACTGTCTTCATGCTTTGAAGAATAATTGTCGCTGGTATAAACTGTTTTCCCTTGAAAGCAAAAGCGTTTTTAACTCGATCTAAAACGCTATGCTGCCTTAAAAGATAATTTCTAATCTTTAGAACATTTGCATGTACCGTCAAATGTTCGGTTGAATTAAGTTCATTCCGAAACCAATAAATAGACGGTTCTCCATTTTCATTAATTGTCTTGTTTTGTTTTTCTAACATTAACTTTTCTTTTTATTGCCCCGAGCGGCTTTTCCCTTTCTCCGGTCACGACCGGATAATATAAAAAAGCAATGGTTATTTCTTCCATGAGAAAAACCATTGCCCCGATTTCAAGCCTTGAATCGCCATCGCCATAGCCATTAAGCAATCGTCATGGCATCCGGAGGGCGCATTGAACGATACACCGCCCTTGCCTTCAATGGCTTGATAAAGTTTCATTTCATTTAATAGTGTCTTTGAGTTAATTATAACTAACCCTGTCTCAAAAAATTCGATCATGTCTTGAATCATAATGGGTTTTGATTTTGCGTTAGTTTCCCATCCTTTAGTTCTTTTGGCTTTTCGTGTTCTTTGATCATAGTCCTTATACTTGTAAACATTAGTGTAATGATGATCATTCAGCACTCTATCTAAAACGATATGTCCAGCACTCGCTTTTTCAATGACCAAAAGCGCATGATTGTAAAATTTAGCTATTTCAATAACAAGATCGGTAAATTCATACGGCTTAATCTTATTACTTCGAAATTCCATACATTGAAATCCAGAAGAATCCAACACGGAAATGACAGAATAATCATTCTCACCGCCTAATCCTTCTGCACTATCAACGCCTATATAGTATTTTTCCGCATCTCTTTCAACCACTTTTGGCTTGCCATTGCTATCATTGATTTTCTCTTTATATGCCTTAACTGGTAGTTTCCACGTTTCGATACTCCGAAACCACTTACCCATCATTGGTGCAAGTTTAGACGGAAGTTTCTTTTTATCAACGTTATCCACGCCCAAAAGCGCATCATAAACCAAATCACTTGAAAATACGTTTGCGCCTGTTGAAATGAATGCTTCCATTGGCGTTGCAGGAAATTCTTGTCGAAAAACGTCTTCACCATCATTTTGAATCTTTAGTCTCCTCCACATTAATTGCTTCTTTGTTGCGCCTTTGTGCAGCAAAAATGTTTCCCTTTGGTCAAGGTCTTCTAATGCGAGTGTTCTTCCGTTTTGACGTTCATACATTTGCGCATATAAGTTAATTTCTTGTTCATGCATCAAATGATCGTCAACCCAGGAAAAGAAAAACGGTTTCCACATCGGGGTTTCTTGATTTACTGCTTTTTGCCATCTTTCGTGGAAATGATTTAATCCATGTGCAGTAGATTCAAGCACTAACTGACCATTAGCAACCATAGCTTGTTGTATAGCTGCCATTTGATTTTCAAAAGAATCATTCATAGTGGCAACTTCTGATAAATGGCAATATCTTAATGTGCTGCCACGTGCTTTCTCTTTTCTTCCGCAAACAGTACAAATAATCTTTGAACCATTGATAAACTCTAATTCTTTACGGTTATTCTTAACAGTAGGTATTCTAGCTATTGGCAACATATTGTTATACATTGATTTCAACTTGCCAAAAATCATGTTTAAGTTATCATCATTATCCGCCATGATCATACACGTGACGTTTGATTGAGTTGAACAAAGATACAATGAATACGCTTCTGCAATGGATGTTATTCCAATTTGCCTTGACTTCAAAACGATATTGTATTTACCCATATTCCGGATAAAGTATCTTTGTTGCGGATTTAATTTGAAAGGCACTACCACTGAATCTTTATTAACGATAAAGCAAAAAGTCTCAATCCATTTCGCTGGATCGCTGACTATCCTTTTTAGTTTCTCTTTATAGTCCATTACACTTCACCGTCAAAATCCATGCTGAAATCAATATCTTCTTCTTCATCATCCACATTGGCATTCTGCAAAATTCTCATAAGTTCGTTTGATTCATTATCCTTGAAAAACTCTTGCCGAAACGCTAAAAGGGTTTTAAAAGCGTTCATATCGCCTTTTAATGCTTTTTGGTAATAAATGTCGTATAGATCGCACATTCTAGCACCATCAATCAGATGCAATAACCATTTAGCTGCCTTTTGTGCTGTTTCAGAATACATATATCTATTGAATTGTTGTGCAGAAATGTTCTTACACCGCTTATATGTGTTTCTCAAATCTTCGATTGATTTACATGGCGTTGTTAGAAATTCAGGCGCATACCGGAAAACGATATAATATGCCATCGGTTCATTTCCATTGCACATTTTCTTTATCGTATCAAATACCCCAACTTCATTGCGTTGATATTTTTTCTTGTTCTCCATTTATATAAACCTCTTCTTTAAATCTAAAAAAATAAGCGCATGGGAAAAAAGGAAGTAAACCCATGCGCCATCGGAAAATTGAAATTTGAATGAAATTATAAAGAACAAACGTGTACGCCTATAATTTGGCGTACAAAAAAGGCTACCAACGAATTGATAGCCTTTTTAATACGTCAAACTGACTTATTTAGTTAGTGGCTTTAAAAAATGATTGTTATGGTCAAATCTTGCCATTGGCTTTTTCTCAGATATTTTCCTAGCGATTTTCTAAACGCTAAAGCATCTTCGAAATTTATTGTGAATGTCAAGATTTTTGTACAGAATGCACAATCAAGTTTTAAATCTATGCCATTTTCAGCGTCTTCAACGCTAAAATTTACGCCTTGCCTTGACGTATAGCAGCTTGTGTTGCTACCACAAGTGGTAGGCGAAAAATTATCGCCAAATATTGCAAAATTCTTGCGCCTTCCGCTTGCACTCACTATGTAATTTTCATCCAAAAAATTAAAAGTCCACTCGAAATGAGTATCATCAATAGGCGTTATCTGCTTGACTAAAATCTCAATTACATCATGTGAAATGGTTGGTGCATCCGTGTCCATGATAGATTCAAGGGATTTTCTAATCAATGTCATGCGTCTTTGCATATCCATCTTATCGGTTTCATGGTTTTCAGCTTTTTCAAGTTCTGCTTTTAGAATTGCAATCCGTTTATCGAACTTTGCTCTCATTCGTGCAGCTTCTTCTTTGGTGATTTCTCCGTCTAATCTCATGTCAATGATATGGTCAATTTTTGTCTCGCATTGCTGGATTTCCGCTTTTACAGCTTTATCATTGAATTTTGGTTCATCATCCGAGTAGCAACTACTAATCATTTCTAATGTATCATTGATGATTTTAGATTTGTTTTTCCATAGTGCTGTAATGATGTATTTAGCCATCAGTTCAAGTTTCCAATCTGCGATCATCTTTATATCGCAAAAACCATCGGTGGAAAGTCCTTGTTCGATTCTATGCTTTTTACTTCCGTAATTAACTTGATTATAACACTGGTATCCGAAAACGTCTTCACCTGTCTTCTTATTTGTTCGCCATTTATTCTTTCGAAAAGCCGAACCGCAACGACATTTCAACTTGTGCATCCATACATCGTCGGAAAGTTGCGCACCTTTTCTTACTTCCTTGCCATCGACAATGGTTCTTCTCATTTTGCTCTCTTTTATGGCTTGCGCTTTGTTCCACAAGTCTTCCGGAATTATCGCTTCAAAATTTCCTTGCTTATATTCAAAAGTATCTGAATCAAGATTGACAGTACGCTTTTGATTCAAGTAATTATCCGTATGCGATTTACCATACGCAATAACGCCTTTATAGGTTGAATTTTTAATGATTCTTGAAACTTGACTTTGTGACCACTTGACTTTTCCCATTGACGTTTTCCGCTGCAATCGGTCAAGTTCTCTTGCGATTTTCTCAAACCCTAATCCTTTATTCACGTACATATCGAAAATCATTCTGATAGTTTCCGCTTGTTCTGGATTAATTTTATATGTACCGCCAACACGATCATAACCGAGTATGTTTCCGTTTCCGTATAGAACGCCATTTTTCCTTGAAATATACTGTCCAGCTAAAACACGTTCAGAAACTTTTCGGCTTTCTTCTTGCGCCATAGTAGCCATGATTGTTAATCTTAATTCGCCCTCACCGCTATTAGTCCAAATGTTATCATTTACAAAGTACACTTCAATTCCACGATTCAGAAGGTCACGTGTATATGTTAATGCGTCAACAGTATTTCGGGCAAATCTGCAAACTTCACGTGTAACAATCAAATCAAATTCGTTCTTTTTTGAATCTTCGATCATCTTGATAAAAGATGGTCTTTTCTTCGCTTGTGTGCCTGTTATTCCTTCATCAATGTATCGCCCGACAACATTCCAGTTAGCGTGCTGCTTTGCAAGGTCATTATACCAATCTAATTGGTTCTCTAATGCGTTTACTTGCGCCTCATGTTCTGTTGATACTCTACCATAGAATACCACATTTCTTTGTTTGTTCGTTCCTAATGCCATCATTTCAATTCCCTCATTTGCCTATCACTTGTAACACTTGTATTGTATCATTGGTACAACTCAAATGCAAGATGGCAAATTGCCATATTTGTTCTTAATGTTCTGATATGTCGCTTTGTTGATCAATCCTTGCTTAAACAGTAATTGAATCAGAACAAATGGCATTTCTTTTTCAATTTTCTCTTGTGCTTCTTTAATGTTGATTTGTTTTGTAGAATCCAAAATTATTACTTCCTTTTTCCTTTTTTCGTTTTGGATTCCTTTTTCGGTAGGTTGAATTTCAAATTAACATTTGGGGGTTATTAAAAAGGACATTGTAAATCTTCTATTCGATCTTCGAATAAAAACATTCTTTTGCCACGATATAAACCACCCCAAACGCTAATCTGCTTGCCTTGCCATATATACTGCAAAGCTAAACCAATATCGCTAGTCATTAAATGCCCTACTGCGATTTCATTTTTAATAATTGTATTTTCGAACGGAAACAACTTTTCAATTTGTTTCGCTGTATATTCTCTCTTTTGGTTCATGGCGATTGACAATATACTTTCTATTCAATGTTTCAGATGCAGCAAATAATGTTTTATCTGCTAAACTAAAAGTTTCGATTTCATCTTTAGAGCAAAATTCTCTTGTAACCGCCGATCTCAAAATATATCTTTCTTTCGGCAATGATGATGAATAGCGGTTCATGTACAGAAAACCATCTTCATCTATTATTATCTCTTCTGTTAGTTGTTTGTTTTCTGTTAGTTTGTTGAAATAATCTGCATCGTGTTTTTCCAGAATTGGAACTAATGTATTCTCCAAACCTAGCAATTCTAACCACTTAATATTGATATGTCGGAAACATCCGGATTTTTTATAATATCCTTTATAGAAGCTATCAATAGCGATCATATATTCCTTTTGAAGTTCGCTAAATTCTTCTGCATTTCCATAAAGAGCGCATACCAACATTAATGTGCTGCCATTGTATTTTTGAAAATAAGTTTTATCATCTAGCCTGTTTGTAATAATATTAGGATTAATCATCATGTGATTTTTTCCAATGGTTCTATGATTGTCAAAACACATTATTCCATCCTTGATAATTGATGCATCAACATAAACAGGTAATTTATTAGTATCAATTAGATTCTCACTAATATATACACCACGTTTAAAATCAAAATAACCACCGATTTGAACGCCTGTTTTGTTCGTTAAGAATCGACATGAACACAAACTGTCAAGATCGTTGGTTAATACTAAGTAATACTTTTCTGGATTTAAGGCCAAATCTTGCCACCATCCGGAAAAATGATTTAATAGTTCTTGCTTTACCATTTTTATTTTTCTTCCTTGTAGTTGACATAATTTAACCTCTATCTATTTTCTTTTCTTGCTTATTTATTTAAAAACTCTTCTTTTTCTTCTTGTGTTAATTCTAAAGGACATTGGACAAACTTAATTAAATCGTCTTCATTCACTGTCATTTCTAAGAATGTTCCTGTCTTTTCTTTGCTGGTCTTTCGAATTAAAATTGAAAAACTGCAATCCGCATCTTCTTTTAATTCGCATTTAAACAACAATTCGAACATTCTTCGAATACTGCTTTTAGTCTCATTATCAACATATTTAGCCAATATTGAAAACTTCTCAGCACCAATGAATGAATAATAGGATTCCAATTCATCCTTGTTCTTTTTAGCAAATGCGCTAAATGAATCATTACTGATTTTCATATCTTTCTTTTGCTCTCTTCATTTCTTCTCTTAACTCATATTCTGTCATATTGTCAGCAAACAGTTTGTTAATGAAATAATAACCAGTAGGAATATCAAGACTACCTTTTATTGCTTGCTGCTTTTCAACATTCCAATAGAAGCCATCCGGAAACTGCTTTTCGATCTCAGATTGATCAACATTCAAACCAACATCCAGCGGAAAATATTGAACGTTGATTTTGTTTGAACCAGTATCGAAAAATGTTCCGATTGATTCTCTATCATCTTTTTCTAAAAGCAACGATAAACCGTAAAATCTAAATCCATTCAATTTAGCATCCCAATCAACTTTGTACTCGTTAAATAGGATTCCTATTACTGCATCAAAACCATTATTAGCCACGAAACAAAAATTTTGATCGCCAATCAACACAAACGATTCTGTATTTTCTGGTTTGATGTTTCGAATAATCTCTTGTATCGGTTTCGGGATTTTGGCATTTGCACATATTGAATATCCATCGCCTAAATAGGATTTGATTTCGCTTTTCAATGTAGCCATCAATTCATTTTTGGTTTCTAATATAATTTCTAATGTTTTGTGGTTAAGTTCTATTCTCATTGTTTACACCCTTTCTATTTTTCGCTTCTTCTATTTCATCAGAATTAGGAATTACCGGAAGAAGGATAAAAAGAGAATAAACATTTTGAAAATACATCGTTGCTGCATAGTAGCCATGCCATGAATGCACCATTTTATGTTTTATAGTTGCATTAATTGGCGGTTTACGTGTTTGGCGAATACTCGCCATTGCATATCTTACTTCTTGCGGAAACTTTTCATTGTCGAACGGATATAATGTGTATACGCCTAATCTTTTTTTCAGCTTCGAAAATGCATCATTTGGGTTTTTACCTACTATGCAAACAGCAAAACGGTTATAATCTCTTTTCATTTAAAATCCCCAATAATCGCCACAATCAACAATTTTAAATCCACGCAAATGTAAATCCATAATTGAAATTTTGGCGTTTAGTTTTTTATCGAAAAGATTTTTGATTCTATGAACTATTATGAAACGATCATTGAAATTAATATCGTCTATAACATAGAAGTATATTTTTTCGACATGGTTAATTACACGCTTGCAATTCAATACATCCCCACGTTTCAAATCTTTAATAGTTTTTGATTTGTGAAAAAAGTCTTTGATCATTGTTTATTCTCGCTTTTTGTACGTCTTGTTAATTTCTCTCTTGCTTCTTTGAGTTTTCCTAACTCTTTTGATTTCTTTGTTTCTTCTTCTTTTGTTTTTGTTTCTTTTCTGTCTTCTTTTATCTTTGCTTTTTCTTTTGTACTGTCTTGTACTTTTTCTTTATCTTCTTTAACGGTTTTATCCGTCTTCTGTTTAATTTTTCTCGCTTGATATGCTGCATTTATACCTTTGATCATTTCATCGTGGTTTTTCTTAGTAAGCACTCTCTGACCGGATTCAAGATATGAAATCATCGCCAACGATAAATCACAATATTTAGTAAGTTGTCTCATGCTTACTTTTCTAAGTTCACGATAATTCTTTAATTGTTCTCTACTCAGCATTATTCTCTTTCCCTTCAATATTAATTTCGTAAAAAAATTTCAGTGATTGGAATGAACCTTATTTTCGTAAACAAAACCACGTGTGCAGAATATACACACGTGGTCTTTAAAAATTACTAATCGGAAAAAATTTGGTATAGTATAATTAGAAGAATTGATCGCTATTTAAACTGCATCGCCTGTCAACTCAACAAACGACATAACATTACCATCTTTATTCTCAAGCGTATCGAACGTAAGAGTAACAGAAGCCGGATCGCCTTCAGAAGAGAATGACAATTCAAAGTTTCTCTGAATTGTAGCTTTGTAAACAGTGATAAGGAACGGAGTCAGAACGCCATCTTCATCCTTGTCAAGAGTTTTCATTGTGATATAGAAATCCTTCGGAAGTCTCTTATTGTTGAATGTGACAGACTTAACGCCATTACCTTCTGTTGAAGTACGGCTTACCACGTAACCAACAACATAATCTTCACCAACGGCGATTTGACTTGCAGTTGTAGCCGTGAACTTGCCAGCAGCAAATGTACCAGCAATAACGGAACTTTCATCGCCGTATTCACCTTCCGGATATGCGAATACAGTTCCTGCCTGGATTGTGCCGTTTGTCGGTACTGTCAGAGAAAGTTCACCAGCGGTTGAACAAGTGATAGTCTGTGAATCAGCATAAATTGCTTCATCGTCAATAACACCATCGGAAAGCATAGCGAAAAACTTAAACGGATAAACCTGTGCTT